>ERZ507057.56-NODE-56-length-40642-cov-43.55_pt1 | contig 40642 bp, 34 predicted proteins | sample MGYA00512289_ERZ507057 | MGnify/ENA metagenome assembly ERZ507057 | reverse complement strand
TTCAGATGGATCTCGGCACTCCGATGCCAGCCACGGGCGATTTGACCCGCTGGGCAAAGCAGGGAGTATTGTTGCTCAACGCCACCCTTACCGTTCGTGCTCATCAGGCTGCGAGTCATCAGCGCAAAGGCTGGGAGGAGTTTACCGATGCTGCCATCAAGGCGCTCAGCAAGGATAAGGAGCACTTGGTGTTTATCCTCTGGGGTGGTTATGCCCGAAGCAAGGCAAAACTCATCGATACGAGCAAGCATCTGATATTGGAAAGCGTTCATCCTTCGCCATTATCAGCCAACAGAGGCGGCTGGTTTGGCAATCATCATTTTTCCCGCTGCAATGCATATCTGCAGCAGAACGGAATTACGCCTATCCAATGGTAGGTACACCTATTTTTATATATAGCTATCCACTCATGGGTAGCTATCCTTATTTTTATTATACACTCAAAGAAATTTATTCATCTCAAAAAACATTATGAAGAAAGACGAACTGCGTATTCTGCAGGTGGGCAACGTATTGGTTTCACCTGATATTATCACCGAAAAATTCTGTTGCGACCTTGATGCCTGCAAGGGCGAATGCTGCATTGAAGGCGATGCGGGAGCTCCTGTTACCCTGGATGAAATCATGGAGATAGAGAATGCGCTGGATGTAGTTTGGGATAATCTCTCGGCTTCTGCCCAGGCTATCATAGATAAGCAGAGTGTGGCTTATACCGATATTGAAGGCGATTTGGTAACGAGCATTGTGAATGGTAAGGATTGTGTGTTTACCTGCTATCAGGATTTGCAAGACCTGGGCGATGGACATACGATTCCTAACTGTTGTCTCTGTGCTCTGGAGCGTGCTTATCGCGAAGGTAAGTCGAAGTTCAAGAAGCCTATCTCCTGTGCCTTGTATCCTATCCGTGCCAAGGATTTCGGCAACGAGGTGTATGGCATCAACTATAACAAATGGCGTATCTGCAAGGATGCCATCAAGAAAGGAGAGGAGTTGAATCTTCCGGTTTATAAGTTCTTGGAGGGTCCGTTGGTAGAGAAATTCGGCAAGGAATGGTATGATGAGCTTTGCGAGGTGGCAGAGCAAGTACTTGCGGAATTGGAAGACTAAATTCTGTTAGAGACTTTGGAAGATAATAGTTCCGAAGTCTTTTTTTGTTTTATAAAAAAGAGATTTCGAAACGCTGTTGAGCTTATTCCGAAATCTCTAATCCTTCTATATTTGTGATATTACTTCTTCTGAAGCCTTTATCCCAAGTTATCATGAAATCTTTTTGTTGTTCAGCATGGAAACGGTAATAGGCTTGCTCGTCCATTTCGCCACTGCATACATATTGGTTTCCGTTAATATGAAGTGTTGTTCCTTTGCTGGCATTGCGTATCGTGAGCCGGATGGTTCCACGGAACGGACGTCCGAAGTCTATACGGCATCCCTGATGATCGAATTCCTCCTTGTATGGTTCTAATACCATTTGAAGTTTGTTTTGGGTGAGGTATGGCAGCTGGTCTACAAAGATATAGTTTACCGTATCATTGAAGGCACCTGTCGGATGAACCCATCCTGAAGATTGGTATTCAGCCGATTTCCACTCAGTAGTGTATATTCTATTATCAAAGTGTTCTTTTTCGTTGTAACTGCCCCCCTTCAGCGGTTTGCACCACCATGTTTCGTCTGCTTTATGATAAAAAGGAACAGAGTCAGTATACCAGCCATAAAATTCCAATGACAGTTGTTTGCTTTTGCTTCTTGTTCTTCCTGGTGCATACCAGACTGCGATGATATTCTCTCCCTTTTTCAGATATCTGGAGATATCTGTAGATTGCATCAGAAGGATGCTGTCTCTGGCTCCTTCGTTGAAAATGCTTGGCGTAACATTTCTTTCGTTGATGTATAGACGGGTATTTCCTCCACTTGCCATGCTTATCTCAGCCTTTAAAGGCTTTTGGTCAAGATGATAGATTTTCCTGTATAATATCTCAGAAGAATCGTTGGGGAATGGGTATGATACCCAATGGGTACCGAATTCCTGTGCATAGGAATTCAGTACCCAGAGAGTTGTAAAGATGAGAATTGTAAAATATCTCATAGATGATTATTTGTCTATTTTATGAGTTTTGTTTCGCCAGCCTTGAAACTTAATGCTTTCTGCTTACCATTATACTTGACGGTCAGGTTACCGGCATTCTTACTGGTGATGGAAACTTTGCTGACTTTTCCATTGTTCCATACGAGATCAATCTCGTAGTTTCCTCGCGCTTTGATACCCTTAATTTCGCCTGCTGGCCATTCTTTAGGTAGAGCAGGAAGAAGATGCATAGTCTCGCCATCGCATTGCATCAGCATCTCGCATACACCTGCTGTGCCTCCGAAGTTGCCATCAATCTGGAATGGTGGGTGAGCATCGAAGAGATTTGGATAGGTTCCTCCTGAAGGGCGATTCTTCGGATTGTTGTAATTGCCCGGATGTACATAGTTAAGCAATTTCCTGATCATAGAATATGACTTGTCTGCTCTGTGCAGGCGAGCCCATAAACTGATGCGCCATCCTGTGCTCCAACCGGTAGAGAAGTCTCCTTTTATCTCAAGAGTCTTGGCAGCAGCTGCAGCTAAATCAGGAGTCTTATCTAATGAAATCTGATAGAATGGGTGTAAACCGAGGAGGTGTGACTGGTGGCGATGATGCCAATCCTGGTCATCCCAATCGTAATACCATTCCTGCAGGTTGCCACGCTTTCCTATCTGATAAGGGTGGAGACGATTGATTGCCTCCTGTAACTTTGCCTGATAATCTTGATCAATACCGAGGATCTGAGCACCTTTGAGTGTGTTTTTAAACAATTCTCTCAAGATGGCAAGATCGGCGGTACCTCCATAGAAACTGCAGCCTTGATAGCCCTTGTCGGTGATATATTCAGCCTCAGGTGAAGTGCAAGGGGCAGTAATCAGTTCGCCCGGCTTCTTTGGGTTCTCTATCATCCAGTCAAGCATGAAGTCTGCTGCACCTTTCATCAATGGATAGGCTGTATGGCGCAGATATTCCTTATCGCGGGTGTAATCGTAGTGATCCCATAAGGTTTGTACAAGCCAGGCACCTCCCATGTTCCAGTTGCTCCACTTAGGACTTTCTTTCTTGGTTCCAACTGGGTTTGTCATCGCCCATGCATCAGTGTTGTGTCCACCGCACCAGCCATTTTCAATTCCATAATAGTGCTTTGCTGTATATTTTCCTGTTACAGACATGGCTTTCACCAGTCCGTCTACAGGCATTACTAGTTCAGACATATTGGTAACTTCTGCTGGCCAATAGTTTTCTTCCAGGTTGATGTTGATGGTGTAGTTTCCACGCCAAGGAGATTTTCGTGCCGGAGCCCAAAGACCCTGAAGATTGGCAGGAATGCCGGGAGTTCTCGAACAGCTGATCAGAAGATATCTTCCATATTGGAAGTATAGCATTTCCAGGTAAGGGTTTTGCTCTTCTTTCTCTGTGTAATCAAAGAGTTGCTGGTCGGTGGTTCGTCTGTTGTCGAACTTAGCTCCCTTGAGTGCAAACTTGGCACGGTTGAAGATGTTCTGATAGTCGGTTATATGACGCTGTTTTAACTCTGGGTAGGTATAGTTGACCAAGTGCCAGGCATTGTCGTTAACCTTTTCAATATATAGAGCCCCTTCTTTTACAGGATGCTTGTCGAATCCGTTGTAGCTGGTTTCATTCACTAAATAGATAACCGCTTCGCTTACGTCCTGCAGATGGAGAGTAGAATCAGAGGCTGTAATGGTTCCGTCCTGGTTTTTGATGCTGAGGATGGAGCAGAAGTGGGTACTGTTCTCAGGCTTTCCCATAGCATGCCCCGTGATGGTGAGCTGCTTATTGGAAGCTTTTACCTGATGAGGAATTAGAGAGGTGAGAGAGATATCGCAGTTGATGGCTTTCTTCTGGGAAGCTGTCAGGCGAATAGCAATCATCTTGTCCGGATGTGATGCGAAATATTCTCGCTGGTATTTTATACCCTCTCTTGTATAACTCAATGCCGCCATAGCGTTGTCAAGGCTCAATTCGCGCTTGTAGTTGCTGAATTGTCCTTTATTTGCATCTTTGATATTGATGATGGCAAGTGGCTGATAATATTCTGAATTGTGTCCTTGTACATGCAGTTGTAGAGAATCGGCTGCCTTGTAATCTTCTTTGAACAGAGCCTCGCGAATCTTAGGTATCCATTTGTAGGCATCCCCTCCTTCCTCGCGATTGACAGGCTTTCCTGTCCACAAGGTGATGTCGTTGAGATAGATAGAGTCATTGTTGGCTCCACCATAAATCAATGCACCTAACTTGCCGTTACCGATAGGTAGCGATTCTTCAAAGGCTGTAGCCGGCTTATTGTACCAAAGCTTCAGCGGTGGAATATTACTCTTCGGGGCAGCCTGAAGTGTGCCTGCTGCAGAGAGTAATAGGCAAGAGATAAGTAAATGTTTCATAAGTTGGTTTGTTGGGTTTTATACAAGCAGAGGCTGTGTCATTTGTAGGTAAATGGCACAGCCCCTTATGTAAATTAGTTGAATTGTCTTAAGCGTCGATGTTTGCGTATGTGGCATTCTGCTCGATAAATTCGCGGCGTGGTTCCACATCATCACCCATCAACATAGAGAAGATCTCATCAGCCTGGGCTGCGTTCTCGATAGTAACCTGTTTGAGCAAGCGTGTAGATGGGTCCATAGTGGTTTCCCAAAGCTGCTCTGGGTTCATCTCACCCAAACCTTTGTATCGCTGGGTGTGGATATTCTTGTCTTCTACTCCATCTCCATACTTGTCGATGAATGCCTGGCGCTGCTGCTCTGTATAGCAATACTCGCTTACCTTGCTGCGATAAGTACACTTGTAGAGTGGTGGGGTAGCGATATACAGATGGCCCTCTTCGATAACCTTTGGCATGAAACGATAGAAGAGTGTCATAATCAATGTGTCGATGTGAGAACCATCGACGTCGGCATCGGTCATGATAATAATCTTGTCGTAACGCAACTTGTCTGTATTAGCCTCTTTGCTGTCTTCGCCGTCTACACCGAAACGGACACCGATACTCTGGATGATGTTCATGACAGACTCTGCTTCGAATACCTTGTGCCACTGTACCTTTTCTACGTTCAGAATCTTACCACGCAATGGGAGAATAGCCTGACGGAAACGGTCGCGACCCTGCTTGGCAGAACCACCGGCGGAATCACCCTCGACGAGGAAGATCTCGCATTCTTTAGGGTCCTTCATTGAGCAATCGGCAAGTTTACCTGGAAGACCACCACCTGTCATGAAGTTCTTGCGCTGTACGCTCTCACGTGCCTTGCGGGCAGCGATGCGGGCAGTAGCAGCCAGGACAACCTTTTCGCAGATGCGCTTAGCCTCGTCAGGATGTTCTTCCAGATAATCAGACAAAGCCTCGTTTACAGCCTGCTGAACGGCACCCTGTACCTCGCTGTTACCGAGCTTGGTCTTGGTCTGACCCTCAAACTGAGGTTCAGCTACCTTGATAGAGATAACGGCAGTAAGACCCTCGCGGAAGTCTTCTGGTGCAATCTCTACTTTTGCCTTTTCAATCTGCTTAGAGATGGTTGGGTCAGCTTCAGCGTAAGCCTTCAATGTGCGGGTCAACGCCATACGGAAACCAGTCAGGTGGGTACCACCTTCAATGGTGTTGATGTTGTTAACGTATGAGTGGATGTTCTCTGAGTAATCAGTATTGTACATCACAGCAATCTCGATAGGAATACCCTGCTTTTCTGTCTTCAGATAGATGACATCATCGAAGAGATGAGTGCGGTGACGGTCTACGTAACGGACGAATTCCTTCAAACCATCCTTAGCGTGGAAAACCTGCTCCTTGGTCTTACCTTCCTCGTCAGGGCGCAAATCTTTCAAGGTAATCTTGATGCCTGCATTAAGGAAAGCTAACTCGCGCATACGGTTGGCGATGATATCCCATTTGTAGACGGTGTGAGTAAAGATGGTTGGATCTGGCCAGAACTGCTGGCGTGTACCGCGCTTGTTGGTTTCACCTACCACCTTAACCGGATAGAGAGGCTTACCCTTCTCATATTCCTGCTGGTAGATTTTGCCGCCACGGAACACCTGTGACAACATGTGGGTAGAAAGTGCATTCACACAACTTACACCCACACCATGCAAACCGCCAGATACCTTGTAAGAACCCTTGTCGAACTTACCACCTGCATGAAGCACGGTCATAACGACTTCGAGGGCTGATTTATGTAGTTTCTCGTGCATATCCACAGGGATACCACGACCATTGTCTTCTACGGTGATAGAGTTGTCTTCGTTGATGGTAACTTCGATGTCGGTACAGTAGCCCGCCATTGCTTCGTCAATAGAGTTGTCTACAGTTTCGTTTACCAAGTGATGAAGACCCTTCTCGGAGATGTCACCAATATACATCGCCGGACGTTTGCGAACAGCTTCCAGGCCTTCCAGAACCTGAATGTTACTCGCAGAGTAATTATTTGCGTTGTTTTGATTTTCTGCCATTTTAGTATTGTCTTATTTCCGTGCAAAGATACTAAAAAAAGCTGAGAAACAGGAACTTTTGTTTGTGAAAAATCACCAAAAAGTGAAGAAAAAACGTAGAATGTGAACTTTAGCGGCAAAAGTGTCTTGAAAAAGCTGTTTTATAATCGTTTTGCGCGTTTTTATAGGGTATGTTGCAGTATAAACTGGTTGTGATGGGAAGATTTTATGATGCAGGAAATGGGTAGTCGGGTTCATAGAAAAAGAATAAGGCTGCGACCCCTATAAAGGATTGCAGCCTTATTTATTTCTTTGCTTTGACTTATAAGTTAGGCCAACTTAGCGATGTGCTTTGTAAGACCAGACTTCAAGTTTGCAGCCTTGTTGTCGTGGATAACGTTGATCTTAGCCAACTTGTCTAAAAGCTTCTGAACTGTAGGATAGAGCTTTGCAGCCTCTTCCTTGTCAGACATGTTGCGCAACTTGCGAACGGCATTGCGCATAGTCTTTGCATAGTACTTGTTATGCAAAGCCTTCTTCTTGTCCTGACGGATTCTCTTTACTGATGATTTGTGATTTGCCATCTCTATGTTTTATTTTTATATTCTTTATTAATGTTTGTAGTCCCTAGCAGAGTCGAACTGCTCTTTAGAGAATGAAAATCTCTCGTCCTAACCGATAGACGAAGGGACCATTGCTTATTTGCGGGTGCAAAGTTACTACTTTTATTTGAATCTAGCAAATTTTTTGTGGAAAATTTTCGCTAAATGCGCATTTTTTTGTATTTTTGCCCTGTTTTTCACTAATATTAGGCAAAATGGAGATAAAAACTAGTGCTATCGTGTTGCAAACCATCAAGTATGGAGACTCTCAACTTATCGTGGATTTCTTCACCGAAAAGTTGGGAAGACTCTCTTTTATGGTGCGTGTACCTAAGTCATCGAAGGGAAAGATAAAACGGCAACTTTTCCAACCGCTCATGGTCTTGAATCTCGAATTTGATTATCGTCCTAAGTCAAATCTGCAGCGTCTTAGAGATGTCTCGATTCTGATTCCATTTGTTGATATCCCTTTTTCTCCATACAAACTGGGCATTTCCATGTTCTTGGCAGAACTGCTTTCGTATGCCACCCGTCATGAGCAGGCTAATGACGTGCTCTATCTTTTCGTACAAAACAGTATCGAATGGTTAGACCGGGCTAAAGGTTCTATTGGTAATTTCCATATTGTCTTTATGATACAGCTGTCTTTTCATTTAGGCTTTATGCCCAATATAGAAAGCGGTATGTCTGGCGATTATTTTGATTTGGTAGATGGATGTTTTGTTGCACATGTTCCTTCCCACGTACATTATTTAAATAAGGAAGATTCTATGCGGCTTGTGTCTTTGCTTCGTTTAGAATATAAAACAATGCACCTCTACACAATGTCCCGTATCGAACGGAACAGGTGTGTAGAGGTGATATTGGAATATTATAAACTTCATTTGCCGGATTTTCCTGAAATGAAGAGCTTTTCTGTCCTTCAGGAACTTTTTGCTTAGTCATTTCTGGTTTCCTCGCTTACTTGGCGTAAACCTGAAATAAACCTAGCCTGTATTCTCTGTTTAGGCAAAACTGATGACGCCCTGTACAGAAGAAGCATCATCGTTATTGTCTTCTTTTGGCTCTGTGTTGCCAGAAGCAATATTGCGAATCTCTTCCAGAGTCTGTCGGGTACGCTTATAGGTTGGCGTGTTTTCAACCTGTAGGATGACATCCTCATTGTCAAGATCTTCCTGGCGGAACAGGAAAATGTGCGGGTGACGCTTGTACTGGGTTGTATTGCCATCGCTGCCATAATAGCGCTTGCGGCGGTCTTCTCTTTCAGCACGTTTCTCCTCTTCTTCAGCGAGACGGCGAGATTCTTCCTCCGTATGCTTCTTGAGATGGCGGTTCATGCCCTCTACATCCTCGAGTCCGAAACCGGTTGCAAGAACGGTTACCTTTACGCGGCTTCCCAATTCAGGGTCAATGGCAAGTCCCCATTTCAATTCGAAGTCATCACCGAATTTCTCCATAAAGTCGTTGACATCATTCATCTCGTCCATGGTCAAGCCTGGATTATCCTTCTTCTCGCTTGCAAATGCGATGCTGAGCAGAATCTTCTTTGAGTTGAATACGTCATTATCGTTAAGGAGTGGTGAGTTCAAGGCATCTTCTATTGCCTTCTTCACTCTTCCTTCTCCCTCGCCGTAACCTGTACTCATGATAGCCACACCACCATCCTTCAATACGGTCTTCACGTCATTGAAGTCGAGGTTGATGAGACCATGTACTGTAATGATTTCAGCGATACTCTTGGCAGCCACACTCAAGGTGTCGTCTGCTTTGCCGAAGGCATCGAGAACGGCAAGGTCTGGATAAATCTGGCGGAGACGTTCGTTGTTGATTACCAGCAAGGCATCTACATGCTTTGACATTTCCTCTACACCATCCAATGCCTGGTCAATCTTCTTAGGACCTTCGAAACGGAAAGGAATGGTTACGATACCAACGGTAAGAATGCCTAACTCCTTACTTACTCTGGCGATGACAGGTGCAGCACCTGTACCGGTACCACCACCCATACCTGCTGTGATGAATGCCATCTTGGTTCCATCGTTGAGCATATTCTTGATATCCTCAAGGGTCTCTTCGGCAGCCTGGCGTGCCTTGGCAGGTTTGTTACCTGCACCCAGACCTTCCTTACCTAACTGCAGGTGTACAGGTACTGGTGAGTCGTTAAGCGCCTGGTTGTCGGTGTTGCAGAGCACGAAGCTTACGTCGTGGATACCTTCGCGGTACATGTGGTTGACGGCATTTCCACCGCCACCACCAACACCAATCACCTTGATGATGCTATTTTCTTTTTCTGGCTCCCCAAAGTCAAGGATATGAGGAGTGTTTCCATTATCTAGCATAGTTGTATAATCTTTATAGGGTTTATCAATCTGATTCTATTATCTGCCTCGTTGTGAAATCTGTTTTCTGATAGCCGTTTTGGCATCTTATTCTTCCTCAGAAATGGTATCTTTCACAAACTTCTTGAAACCTCTCATCATTTTATGGATGAGACTGTTTTCCTTGCGTTTCTTTTCTTCCTCTTCTGCTTCTTTTTCAGCCAGAAGTCTTGCCTCAGCTTCTTCCAGTTCTTTCTGCTTGCGGGCTGCCTCATCAGCAGCCGCTTTTTCAGCCGCTGTCAGAACCACGCCCTTGCCGGCTGTCTCGTTAGGATTTCTTGGAGCCTTGTGCTGCTCGGCTGCAAGTGGTTTCTCTGCTGAATTGCTGAAGAGGTCTGTGCCGATTTCTTCACCAGCACAATTCATGTCACCCTTAGCCAAGAGTCCCAATACGGTGTTCATTGTACCATCGTGGTTGGTAATCTTAGGATCCTTGGAGTTGACAGTTTGAGAAACAAACTTGGCGATGCGTACCTTGTCGATGTGGGTATGTGTCTTGAAAACCTTATCGATTTCAGGCATGTTGCTGCCGCCACCTGTAAGGATGATACCACCCAACAGCTTATCTGAGAATTCCACCGGAATCTGGAACCATGCGTTTTCTACGATTTCCTCTACGCGTGCTTCTACGATTTCGATGAACTTCTTGCTTTCAACCACTCTATCCTTGTCGATAGGGTAGTTCAGGGTTGGGTCGATATTGTTGATATCGGTATAAGCCTTGGCATACTTGAGCTTCATCTTTTCTGCATCAGGCTCTTCAATCTGAAGACAAGTTAAGTCTTTGGTCACGTTGCCGCTGCCCAATGGGATGACAGAGAGATGACGGAGTATACCTTTATAATATACAGAAACGGTTGTCGTGTCGGCACCCAAGTCAACAAGCATACATCCGGCACGCTTTTCAGAGTCTGTCAATACGCTGTCAGCCATAGCCAAAGGAGCGAGATACATTTCTGCAATTGGAATGTTGGCATTCTCAAAACAGGTATTGATATTGTTATAGAAGTTCTTGCGCCAAAGTATATTCAGGAAGATGCCTTCCAGATGGTTACACTGTATTCCTACAGGGTCTATCTGGTATTGGTTGTCTATCTTGTATTCCTGAGTTGCAGCATCCAGGATTTCCTGGTCCGGATAGGTCATGTTGCGGTTGATATCCATCAGTTCATTGATCATCTCTTGTGAGATGATGGTGTTACCTGGGAGATCTTTGACAATGACGTTCTTGATACTGCGTATAGAGCGACCGCCCACGCCTACATAGACCTGGACGATATCTTGTTTCAGTATATTTTTCAACTTCTTGATGATGTTGGTCAAACATTGGCAGGTTTTGTCAATGTTATAGATCACACCCTTTCTGATGCAAGAAGATGAATCTTCCTCTACGGTGGCAAGTACGGTGATGCTGCCGTCCAAATTCTTCTGACCTGCTATACCTGTCATCTTAGATGAGCCAAGTTCGATAGCTACAATAAATTCCTTTGGCATAGTTCTTATGTGTTATCTTAATCTGTTTCTATTTTCTAATTAGCTATTTTTATGCTTTTTACATATAATCTGGTTGTCGAATTCGATATTGATATACGAATACTTGTTCCAACCAGCTTGTGAGAGTCCATACTTATAGAATTTCTCTAATCGATTCATCTTCTTGTTGACGAAATCGTTGATGGCTTGCTCCCGTTTGTCGATGAGGTTGGTCTCTGGCAGGTTACCTATATATATAATGTGGTTGCCTACTCGCGGTACCAGTTCTATTCCTCTGTCAGGCAGAACATTGATCTGTTCTATCTGGTTTCGCCAGAGCTCGTTTGTCATCAGCGCTTTGCTTAGCAATGAGATGTATTTTTTAGCATACCACTTGTTGATGTAGCCCGTTGCGATGATGATGTCGCACGTATAGTTCGTGTTGGGCATAATCTGATTGTGGTCATCAATGTAATAGTCCTCGTTGCTGATGCTTTTGATCCTGACGATTGGCATGCGTTGGGTGAGGTAGATGTCTACAAGACCATCCTGAGTCTTTGAACATTCTGCCGTCTTGACGAAAGGACTGGTCTTCAAGGTTTCTTCTATCTTGCGGGCGTTCACCTCTTTGAGCGGTTCCCCCAGCGGATAGAGTTTCCTTGTTTCCAGTCGTTTCTTGATTTCCTTCGCATTCAGAAAGCCATTGGTCATCTCATCTTGTATGTTGATGTTCACCTTGGTGCATACCAACTTCGTTTCATCAGGTTTGTTAAACCTGGTGAAAGCGAATACCAGATAAGTACCGAGTACTAAATCCAGTGCGATGATGATGGTTTTCTTCCAATTGATATGCATTTATTTTTCTTCAAGTATTTTGGTAATTTGTGGAACATAGTTGTCCAAATCGCCAGCTCCTAAGATAACTAGAACATCGAAGTCTCGATTCTTTACCAGGTCAAGAACGTCTTCTTTGTGAATCATGCTCTTTTCTACACCTGGTTTCAGATTGTCATAGATAAGCTTGGAGGTTACTCCTGGAATAGGCTGCTCGCGAGCTGGATAGATGTCACAGAGAATTACCTCGTCCAAAAGACTCAAACTATTGGCGAAATCTTGATAGAAGTCGCGGGTTCTAGTATACAAGTGAGGCTGGAAGATGGCTGTTATCTTACGGTCCTTGTACAACTCTCTGATACTCTTTGCACTCTGATAAATCTCCTTTGGATGATGAGCATAATCAGATAGGAATACCAGTTTGTCGTTCTTGATCTTAAAGTCGAAACGGCGGTCAACTCCTCCGTAGGTCTTCATGCCGTTACGAAGTTCATCGGCTGTACAGCCATTCAACTGTGCCATTGCCATTGCTGCCACACCGTTTGTGATGTTGATAGGCACAGGCTGTCCGAGTTCTACGCCCGTTACGTTCTCGATAGGAGAGATGAAATCGAAGGTGATTCCTCCATTCTCTATCTTGATGTTCTCAGCATGGAAGTCGCCCTCGTCCTGGCTGTATTCGTATATCTTGACGCCGTCCTGTACGTGTTGTTTCATCTCCAGACCTTTGTGGATGATGAGTGCACCACCCGGCTGGATCAGTTCTGTATAGTGACGGAAACTCTCCAGATAAGCCTCTTTTGTTCCGTAGATGTCGAGATGGTCTGGGTCTGTAGCCGTGATGACGCTCATCCATGGGCGCAACCAGTGGAAACTGCGGTCAAACTCATCTGCCTCAATGACAACATAGTCGCTCTTGTCGGAGAGGATATAGTTGGTGCCATAGTTCTTTGAGATACCTCCCAGGAAGGCATTACAGTCTATATGGCTCTGGTGCATGATGTGAGCACACATGGTAGAGGTTGAAGTCTTTCCGTGGGTACCCGCTACGCATAGTCCTTTATGAGTACGGGTTAATGTACCCAGAACCTGAGCACGCTTCTCGATGGTGAAGCCATTCTCATGGAAGAAAACCAGTTCCTTGTGTTCGGCAGGAATTGCTGGTGTGTAGACTACCAATGTTGTCTTGGCGTCCTTGCAGGCTTCTGGTATGAGGTCTACATTCTCCTCATAGTGGATAAGCATACCTTCTTTCTCCAGTTCGTGCGTGAGGTTAGATGGAGTTTTGTCATATCCGGCAACTACCAACTTCTTGCTGAGGAAGTATCTGGCGATGGCGCTCATTCCGATGCCGCCCGCTCCTACAAAATAAACTGCTTTAATATCTTTAATTTCCATTACTTTGTTGCTAATTTGATTACTTCGTCGGCGATGACGTCGGCAGAGTTCTTTAATCCTAATTTCTTAATATTCTCACAGAGCGAATCAAGCTTTGCTTCGTCCTTTACCGTGTCAACTGCTTTCTTGAGCAACACCTCTGGTGCGTCGGCATCCTTTACGTAGATGGCAGCATCTTTGTTGACCAACGCCATGGCGTTCTTGGTCTGGTGGTCTTCTGCCACGTTAGGACTTGGAACCAGGATAACCGGTTTGCCGATGAGGCAGAACTCGCTGATACTGCTGGCACCTGCGCGGCTGATAACCAGGTCGGCTGCCTTGTAAGCTGCCCCCATGTCGCTGATGAAATCAGTAACCTTGAGCATTGGCAACTCCTGACCTTTCAGCTGCTCCATGATGGCAGCATTATAGTATTTACCTGTCTGCCAGATAAACTGTACGCCGCTTTCCTTTACCAGGTCGAGGTGCTGGAGCACACTCTCGTTGATGGTTCTTGCGCCAAGGCTGCCACCTACGAGTAGGATGGTCTTCTTTTCAGGGTCGAGACCGAACTGCTTGCGTGCTTCTTCCTTGGTGATGGTAGTTTCCAATACGTTTTGGCGAACAGGATTACCGGTCATGATAATCTTGTCTGCAGGGAAGAAACGCTCCATTCCTTCGTAAGCCACACAGATTTTTTCAGCCTTCTTTGCCAAAAGCTTATTGGTTACACCAGCGTATGAATTCTGCTCCTGGATGAGGCAAGGTATTCCTTTGCTGGCACAAACATTGAGAGTCGGACCACTAGCATAGCCACCTACGCCCACAGCCGCCATAGGCTTGAAGTTTTTGATGATGCTCTTTGCCATGTGCTGGCTCTTCCATATTTTGAAGAGTACGGCGATGTTCTTGAGCAGATGCTTTCTGTCGAAGCCGCAGATAGGCAAGCCCTTGATTTCATAACCCGCAGCAGGTACACGCTGCATTTCCATTCTGCCGAGTGCACCTACAAACAAAATCTTAGCATCAGGGCGCTTCGCCTTGATGGCGTTCGCAATGGATACGGCAGGGAAGATGTGACCACCTGTGCCGCCTCCGCTTATGATAATTCTTAATTCATTATTCATATCCGTTCATGTTTATAACGCAAAGGTATAAAAAAATATCAATTTAACGGCATTTTACTGCCATTTTTTACCTTAATTTATAAAACTCTTTTCAGGCAGCCACCATTTTGCTGTCATCAAGCTCATTTTGCGGTATCTCTTTCTTCTTGGCTGTTCTGCTGATGCTCAGGATGATGCCCAGGTACAGACAGTTGATGATGGTAGATGTACCACCTCTACTGATGAGTGGTAGTGGCTGTCCTGTAACAGGAGCCAAACCTACTGCCACAGCCATGTTGAAGAGTGCCTGGGTAACCAGCATGATGGCGAGTCCCATGCAGAGGAAGGCAGGGAAATTGTTCTCACACCGGTTGGCTATTCTGCCAGCTCTGAACAGGAGGATGATATAGAGGAATGCAACCAGTCCGGCTCCCCAGATACCCATTTCTTCGATGATGATGGCATAGATGAAGTCTGAGAATGCCTGTGAGAGGAAGTCTCTTTCTACCGAGTTTCCCGGGCCTTTGCCTACAATGTTGGAAGAGGCGATGGCGATGTTGGCATGTGCCACTTGGGCATCCTTGTCGAGATCGACATCCTGTGGGGCTACAGGTTTGGAGTTCATAAACTTGTCAATACGGGCTTTCCAGGTGTCGGCTCTATGGAACATCTTTTCTGCCATGTTTGGCTTGTCCTGTTCCTTTTCAACCTTCTCGGTCAGCGTATTTTCCGGTTTATTGCCTTCTTCGCCCTTGTCCTGTCCTACTATCATGATACCCGCAAAGGCTGTGACGATGACAATCATGCCCAGTCCCACCAACTTGCCAATCTGGTTCATCGGCACTCGTCCGATGAGCATCATGGCTAAGATTGTGATACTGAGAAGCATGGCTGTGGATAAGTTTTCCAGTCCGATGAGACCTACAAATGGAGTGGTTGCTACAAGTATGAACTTGAAAGCCTTCCTGTTGGCGCCCTGAGATGTTTGCATGGCGCTAAGGATCTGAGCTACAGCCAGTACTACCGCTCCCTTCGCTATTTCAGAAGGCTGGAACTGTATGCCCATCAGGGAGAACCATCGGGATGCTCCGTTGGTAGATTGGCCGGTAGCCAGGACCAGGACGAGCAACAGTAATGAAATTCCCATCACGATGGGGGTTACAATCTTGAAGTACTTGCATTTCACCTTGAGCATGCAAATCATGGTGAACAGACCGCCTCCCAAGAGCATGATGTGGCGGATGACAGGTGCCATGTAGTTTCCTGTTTTGTACGACAAGGAGCTGGAGGCAGAATATACCTCCACGATGCTTATCATACAGAGAAAGAAGAAGACCATCCAGATCACCTTGTCTCCCTTGAAAATATTACCTATGCTCTTGTTATTCATTTCTTTATAGTTCTATCTGTTCTATTTGTTGAAAACTGTTATTCTCCGATAGCTCTTGCCAGCGCCTTAAACTGTTCGCCTCTATCTTCCATGTTCTTGAAGAGATCGAAACTTGCGCAGCATGGGCTGAGGAGTACGGTGTCGCCCGGCTTTGCCAATTCCTGGCAGGCTGCCACGCAATCCTTCATGCTGTGGGTGTCGCGTACTGGGATGCCGAGTGCGTCAAAGTTGTCGTGCAACTTCTGGTTGTCGGCTCCGAGATATACGATACCTGCGCATTTCTCCTTTACCAGGTCCTTGATCTGGTTATAGTCATTTCCCTTGTCCTTACCGCCGATGATGAGGATGGTAGGGGTAGTCATGCTCTCCAGCGCATACCAGCAGGCATCTACGTTGGTTGCCTTTGAATCGTTCACATAGTAAACGCCCTGGAACTTGCCTACTTTCTCCAGACGGTGCTCTACGCCTGGGAAGTCGCTCAAGCCTTTGTGCAGGGTTTCGTGGTCGATGCCTACGATGTTGCATGCCAGGCCTGCAGCCAGACTGTTATAGATGTTGTGCTTGCCGCGAAGACTCATGTCTGCCTGTGGCATTTCGAAGGCTGAAGGGAAGTTGAGCTTGTATTTGCCGTCCTCGATAAAGCCAACGCAACCCTCCTCCTTGAACTCAGAGAATGGGCAGAGGTGTGACTTGAGGTTGTACTTAGCCAACTCCTTTGTAACGATAGGGTCATCGTTCCAGAAGATGAAGCTGTCTTCCTCTGTCTGGTTCTGTGTGATGCGCATTTTGGCATCGGTATAGTTCTGCATCTTAAACTCATAGCGGTCCAGATGGTCTGGAGTGATATTGAGTAGGATGGCCACATTGGCACGGAACTCATACATATTGTCGAGCTGGAAACTGCTCAACTCGATGACATAATACTTGTGAGGAGTTTCTGCTACCTGGAGGGCAAGGCTCTTTCCGATATTTCCAGCCAGACCTACATCATAGCCAGCTGACTTGATGATGTGGTAAATCAGCGAGGTAGTGGTCGTCTTACCGTTACTTCCCGTAATACAGATCATCTTGGCATCAGTATATCTGCCCGCAAATTCTATTTCGCTGATGATAGGTGTACCCTTAGCCATCAGTTTCTGAATCATAGGTGCTTCCTTCGGAATACCAGGGCTCTTGATGACTTCGTCAGCATCTAAAATCTTTTCTTCAGTATGGTGACCTTCTTCCCATTCAATGTTGTGGTCATCCATCAACTTCTTGTAGTTATCCTTGATCTTTGACATGTCTGAAACAAAGACCTCGAATCCCTCTTTCTTTGCCAGCACGGCTGCACCTGCGCCACTTTCGCCAGCTCCTAAAATTACAATTTTGCTCATTGTCTTATTTTCTATACTTGTCGGGCTGATAAGAGCCTGTATTTTATCTTATCTTCAATGTGATGATGGTCAACGCTGCCAGAATGATGGTTACAATCCAAAAACGGATGGTAATCTTAGATTCATGGAAGCAGTTGCGAGGCTTCTTCCACAGGTACTTGCAGTCAGGATCCAGCTGACTGTCCTGTGTGCGGAAGTTGTCGTGGATAGGTGTGCGCTTGAAGATACGCTGCTTCACACCTCTCCGCTTACCAATCTTGTAATAGTAAACCTGCATCATCACGCTGAGGCTTTCAACGAAGAAGATACCGCAGAGGATAGGCAACATCAGCTCCTTGTGGATGATGATGGCACCTACCGCGATGATACCGCCGATTGTCAGCGAACCCGTATCGCCCATGAATACCTGAGCAGGGTAGGCGTTGTACCAGAGGAAACCGATGAGGGCTCCGATGAAGGCACAGAAGAATACTACCAGCTCCTCAGAGCCAGGAATATACATGATATTGAGATAGGCGGCAAACTCGATGTGCGACGACACATACGCAAGTATGCCTAGCGCCACACCTATGATGGCGGAGTTGCCGGCACACATTCCGTCCATACCATCGTTGAGGTTGGCACCGTTTGATACGGCTGTTACCACGAAGATGGTCATGATGACGAAGAGAATCCAACCTGCTGCTACCTTGTACTTACCGCAGAAACTGGTAATGCTGGAGTAGTCGAGGTTGTGTCCCTTGACGAATGGGATGGTGGTCTTCAGTGATTTTCTAGCTTCCGTACGATGCTTTATCACCGTTTCCTGTCCCTGACGCTGGACGGCGAGGTTTTCGTTCATCTTTACATCAGGTGATGACCAGAGCACCAGTCCCACGATGAGTCCGATGCCAATCTGTCCTACAATCTTGTATTTACCCTTCAAGCCTTCCTTGTCGCGCTTGAAGATCTTGATGAAGTCGTCCATTCCACCGAGGAAACCGAGCCATACGGTGGTGATGATCATCAGGATAAGATAGATGTTGCGCAAACGTCCGAGTAACAGTACCGGTACGAGGATAGCCAGGATGATGATGACGCCACCCATAGAAGGAACGCCAATCTTCTTGACACCGAACGGGTCGATGCTGGCATCACGCTGTGTCTCTGTGATTTGCTTGCTCTTGAGATACTTGATGAATTTCTCGCCGAACCAGGCAGAGATTACCAATGATAAAATCAGTGCAAGCAGGGCACGGAATGAGATGTAGCCCCACATGTGAGAACCTGAGATGCCCCACTGCTCCAGAAATCTAAAGAGATAGTATAACATTTTTCTTTCTTTTCTTGATTGATTTTACTTCTGTGAAATTCCGAAGATGTCGCGAATCACCTCCTTGTCGTCGAAGTGGTGCTTTACGCCCTTAATCTCCTGATAATCTTCGTGTCCCTTACCTGCTACGAGAATCACGTCGCCCTTCTTAGCCAGCATGCAGGCTGTGCGGATGGCTTCCTTGCGGTCTACGATGCTAATCACCTTCTTCATCTGCTGGGCATTCAGACCTGCAAGCATATCGTTGATGATATCCTGTGGCTCCTCGAAACGAGGGTTGTCGCTGGTGATGATTACCTTATCGCTCTGTTTTACAGCCTCTTGTGCCATCAGCGGGCGCTTGCCCTTGTCGCGGTTGCCGCCGGCTCCGCAAACGGTAATCACTTCTCCGTCCTTGCCTTCGAGCACTTCGTGGATGGCGTTCAATACGTTCTCCAGCGCATCTGGTGTGTGGGCATAGTCAACGATGGCGGTATAGCCCTCTGGCGACTGGATTGGTTCCAGTCTTCCGCTTACGCTGTGAAGGGTACTCATCACAACGAGTACATCCTCTGGCTTCTTGCCGAGCATGATGGCTGCACCATATACGGCGAGCAGGTTGCTCACGTTGAACTTGCCGATAAACTGTACGCCCACTTCTCTGCCGTCAATCTCCAGATACATGCCGCCGAAGTGGCACTCCAGGATTCTGGCTCTGAAGTCTGCCATGCTGCGGGTAGAGTAGGTCTTCACGGTAGCCTTGGTGTTCTGTACCATGATCATGCCGTTCTTGTCGTCGGCATTGGTAATGGCAAAGGCTGTCTTAGGCAGTCCGTCGAAGAATGCCTTCTTGGCGTTGCGGTAGTTCTCGAATGTCTTGTGGTAATCGAGATGGTCGCGGGTGAGGTTGGTGAACAAGCCTCCGGCAAACTGCAATCCTCCGATACGCTTCTGTGCGATGGCGTGAGAAGAGCACTCCATGAAGGCATACTCGCAGCCAGCCTCTACCATCTTGCCCAGGAGCATGTTCAGCTCGATAGGGTCTGGGGTGGTATGGTCGGCAGGGATAGCCTCGTCCTCAATGTAGTTGCAGACGGTAGAGAGCAAACCACACTTATGACCGAACTTGCGGAACATATTATATAATAAGGTGGCGATGGTAGTCTTACCGTTGGTACCTGTTACGCCTACCAGTTTGAGCTTTCTTGAAGGGTCACCGTAGAAGAGGGTTGCTACCTTTCCGACAGCATCCTCGGTCGATGCGACCTGAATGTAAGTTACGCCCTCCACTTTCTCTTCAGGCATGTCTTCGCACAAAACCGACTTTGCGCCCAGCTCCAATGCCTTTGGAATAAACTTGTGGCCGTCAACCTGCGTTCCCTTCATGGCAACGAAGAGATGACCTTCCTTAATCTTGCGAGAGTCGATGTTTACTCCCGACACCTCTACATCAGCATCGCCGATTATCTGAACCGGCTCGATGTTTTTGAGTAATTCTTGTAACTTCATATTCTGTTTCTGTTTTATATTCTATATATTTCTTTATCTACACCTTATTATATATAGGGCTTCAGATAACTTTTCTGAGTTTTATTCGAGTACAATACTGCATACGGCACCTTTCTTGATGACCGTTCCCGGCACCAGACTCTGCTTCACTACCTTTCCTCTACCTATAATCTGGGTCTTGATGCCCCGGCTCTCCATGTTGTAGATGGCGTCTCGGGCTCCCATTCCGGTAATGTCAGGTACGATGCTCTTGCCGTATTGCTTCTCCCTGATGAGCTTGATGCTGTGGTTACCCACGCGCTCCGCCTTACCCCAGATAGGGTTGCCGTCGGCATAGCTGCCGCTCCAGTTGGCATTGGTCTTGATGCCGAGATGGCTGAGCACATAGTTGGCAGCAAGGATATTGCCTGTCTTTACGTCAGGAACGAAGACAGATGCTGAGTCGCGGGCGTCTTTTACGTCAACCTTCAGACTCTGCGCCATGATGCCTTCTGAAATCTGATGGAAGACCTTTCCGCACATCGTACCACCCGAAGCTGGCAAACCGGATTTCTGTATGCAGACGATACAGCTGTAGCGTGGTGCGTCAGCAGGGAAGTAGCCTGCGAAACTGATGAGATAGCTCGTACCGCCACTCTTATATCCGCCGGCACCTTTTGAAATCTGGGCTGTACCCGTCTTTCCTGCCACTTTGAAGTTAGGCGAACCGGCTTTCTTTCCCAGTCCCACGCTTACCACCTGTTCCAGGATGGTTTGCAGTTCCTTGATGCTCTTCTCCTTGGCTATCTGCGGTCGCATTACCTCTGGAGGGAATTCCATGACGGTTTCTCCGTTCTTCACTACCTTGCTCACGAATCTTGGTCGCATCATCTTGCCGTTGTTGGCGATGGTGTTGTAGAAGGTGAGGGTAGAGATAGGCGGTATCTGGGTCTCATATCCGATACTCATCCATGGCAAACTGGTCTTTGCCCAGTTGTCATACTGTCCGTTCTTGTTTCTGTGCGGCATGCGGATTCTGGCTGGCGTTGCTCCCACCAGTGGAATCTTCAGGTCGTCGTGCAGACCGGTACGGTAGATACCCTTTACGAATTTCTCCGGGTTGTTGCGGTAATGGTCGTCTATGATGCGGCTCACACCGATGTTTGAACTGTACCACAGGGTCTGTGCGAGGGTCAGCATTCCGTATCCGCCTTTTCGCCAGTTGTGGTCTTTCATTTCTCTGCCGTACATCGGCCATACACCACCTGCGGTTTCCACATGATAGGTGGTGTCTACCACTCCGTCGTCCAGTGCTACGAGGATAGAGGCTGGCTTGAACACCGAACCCGGCTCCAGAAGGTCGCTCACGGCATGGTTGTGGATTTCTCTGTATTCTCCATCGAAACATTTCTCCATATTCACGATGGCCTTGATGTCGCCCGTAGGTACATCCATCACGATGGCTACACCCACATTGGCGTTGATTTCCTTCAGCTCGTCGATGAGTGAGCGTTCGGCAAGGTCTTGTATGCTCACATCGATGGTGGTCACGATATCGGCTCCGTCAATAGGAGGGGTATCGGTAATGTCGAGGAACTTGTTGCGCACCTTGCGGCGATGCACGATACCATTGGTACCTCGCAGGATAGAGTCGTAACTCAGCTCCAGACCGAACCGGGCAGTATCCTTGGCGCCATACATGGCTCCGATGGTACGGCCTGCCAGCGAACCGTAGGTTCTGGTTCGGGCATTATATTCTTCCCAGTGGAAACCGCTCTGGTAGGGTTTCAGGCGGAATACCGGAATGTCCTTTATCTCGGTGAAGGTGTTATAGTCTACACGCTTCGGATAAACCGGCCAGTGGCGGCTCATCTTGGCGCGACCTTCGGTGAGGTGTTTCTTGAAATCAGCCTCGCTCAGGTTCGGGAATATCTGGTGCAGGCAAAGACAGATGGAGTCTTGCTTGGCATCCCACAGCGAGTCGTTCTCTGCATCTTTCAGCGCCTTGAAGTCCATGAAGACCTTAAACTCCGGCAGCGAACTTGCCATCAGCTGTCCTGTACAGCTCAGGATGTTTCCTCGGTTTGGCTTCACGGTCACGGAGTCTTTCTTCTGCCGTTCTGCCACCTTCATCCAGTAATCATGCTTGGCGGTCATGATGTAGAGCGCTTTACCCACTACGGTTATGGCGAAAATCGTCATGATGATGGCGATGGCGCTGTAGCGGGGCATTACTTTCTTGTGATCAAATTTGCTGCTCATTCTTCGGGTATGTTTATGATGTATGGAGGTTGGGTGGCGATGTGCAGCACGCTGTCTTTGTTGTTCTTCAGCATGTCGAGCACATTACTTTCACGACTCTTCTCTGTTATCTGACTGCTTGTAGACAGCGCTTTGTATTTGGTGTCTTGCAGTTCTTTCTGTAGCTTGTCCAACTCGATGATATCGTTCTGGATATTATATCGGTTGGATATGTAGATGATGACAAAAAACACGATGAGGATAACGAGCCATATCTGCCGGCGTATGATCTGGGCGGTAAGAATGTCTCCACCCAGAATCTTCCGCAGCGTAAAGCTCGATGATCCTGAAGCCTCTTCCTCGATGGCTTGCTTGGCTATCACTTCCTTGAGCGAAGCCTGTGGGGCTTCCTGCTGCTGTGGCTCCTGCTTCGGAGTTTCCTGTTTCGGCGGCTCCTGTGATGCCTGTACCTTTTCGTCTGTGATAGGCTTCTCAGTTGTTTTTATGTCTTTATCGTTTATCATTTCTTTTCTGCTATTCTTAGTTTGGCGCTTCTGCTCCTAGGGTTTCTTTCCTGCTCGTCGGCATCGGGAACGATTACCTTGTTGTTCACGAGTTTGAAAGGGGTTTCTATTCTTCCGAAGAAGTCCTGCTCTATCTTGCCTTCTGCATTGCCCGCTTTCATCATGTTCTTTACGATTCTGTCTTCCAGCGAGTGATAGGTGATGACGCTGAGTCTGCCTCCCGGTTTCAGGAGTTCCGTGGCTGAGCGGAGCATCTCTTTCAGGGCGTCCATCTCGTGGTTCACTTCTATGCGCAGCGCCTGGAAGAGCTTTGCCATGTCTTTCTTCTCGCGTTCCCGCTTGAAGAGGGGCTCTACGGCTGCCATGAAGTCTTTGGTGGTGAGGATGGGCTTCTCGGCTCTTGCCTTGACGAGTGCCGAGGCGATGCGGCGCGAGTTCTTCAGCTCACCGTATAGGTAGAAGATGTCGGCAAGGGCACCTTCGTCATATTCGTTTACGATGTCGGCAGCAGTCTTGCCCGCACGCTTGTTCATGCGCATGTCGAGTGGGGAGTCGAAACGGAAGGAGAAACCGCGGGTCTCGTCATCGAAGTGATGGCTCGATACGCCCAGGTCGGCTAACAGTCCGTCGAGTCCGTCTACCCCGTAGTAGCGCATCCAGTTTTTCAGGAATCTGAAGTTGGAGCATACGAAGGTGAAGTTCTCGTTTGCCACCACGTTGCGTTCTGCATCGGCATCCTGGTCGAAGCTGTACAGGTGCGCTCCCTCCGTCAGGCGCGACAGAATCTCTCTGGAATGTCCGCCACCACCGAAGGTTACGTCTACATAGATGCCTCCTGGCTGTATGTTCAACCCGTCAACGCTCTCCTTGAGGAGCACCGGTACGTGATATGTTTCTGCTGTCTTTATCATATATCTTTTTGCTGTCTTATCGCATTATAATATTGCGTGCGTACTTATTTATATATAAATTTGGGTTCAAAGGTACATAAAAATCTCCATATAGCCTTACATTTTCCCACAAAATTTATAAAACTTAATGAAAAAGTTGTTTTTGGTCAACTTCACCTTCCTGTTTCGGGCATCGCCTTTTTGTTCTCATCAAGTGTGATGTTATTGCAAAAATATGTGCAAAATGGGCTCGATTTGTCGTGATAGTTTAAAAAAACTAATAAATTTTCGGTTTTTTGCTATTTTTTTGGAAAAAATGGCACGTATTTGAAAAAGTTGAGTTACTTTTGCACTAACTTATATAAGTTTTAGCAAACATGAGTGAATCAATAGAGAAAACGATAGACATAGACAAGATACTGAAGAGCAAGATGGGAAGCAAGGTGAAATTCGTACCGCGCTTCCTGGTTTCCTGGCTCAAGAAGATTATTCACGAGGACGAGGTGAACAGGTTCTTGTGGGAGAGCCGTGGTCTTTCGGGTACTGAATGGCTCACCGAATGTGTGCGCTATCTGAAGATGGATGTTGAAATCGTAGGCTTGGAAAACCTGCCTGACAAGAACGACGGCAAACTCTATACCTTTGTTTCCAATCATCCTCTGGGCGGACAGGACGGTGTATGTCTCGGTTCCATCATCGGCAAGCACTATGATGGCAAGTTCCGCTATCTGGTGAATGATCTTCTGCTCAACTTGCCGGGTTTGAAACCTGTAAGTATCGGCATCAACAAGACGGGTCGCCAGAGCCGCGATTTCCCACGTATGGTGGAGGCGGGCTTCAAGAGTGACAACCACATGCTGATGTTTCCGGCAGGCTTGAACAGCCGCAAGCGCAAGGATGGAACCATCCACGACCTGCCTTGGAAGAAGACGTTTATCTCTAAGAGTGTAGAATATCAGCGCGATGTGGTGCCTATCCATTTCGGAGGGCGCAACTCTGAGCGTTTCTACCGCATCGCCCGATTTAGCGACAAGTATCTGCCGTTCAATCTCGCCATGCTGTTCCTGGTTGACGAGATGTACAGGAATGTGGGCAAGCATTTCCGCATCTCCATCGGCAAACCGATTCCTTGGCAGACGTTTGATAAGAGCAAGTCGGCTACCGAGTGGGCGCAGTATGTTGAAGACAGGGTTTATGAACTTTAATGGTTTGCAAAACCCGGAAGAATTGTTTTATATTAACGAAATCGTAGAATCATAGCATAGAAGAAGAGTAATATGGAAGAAGAAATCATCCAACCGATTGACCGTGAGCTCCTGAAGAGCGAGCTTACACCCGACAAACAACTGAGAATGACCAATAAGAGCCATAACGAGATTTACATCGTTACGGCAAAAGATTCGCCTAATGTGCTGAAAGAGATTGGTCGACTTCGTGAAATCGCTTTCCGTGAGGCGGGAGGCGGAACGGGCAAATCTATGGATCTTGATGAGTTCGACTTTGGTGACAACTGTTACAAGCAGCTGATTGTCTGGAATCCTGAAGCCGATGAGATTATCGGCGGTTACCGTTATCTCCTGGGTAAGGACTGGCAGCTCGATGAGAAGGGACAGCCTAAGCTGGCAACCAGCCACATGTTCCATTTCTCCGACAAGTTCCTCAAGGAGTATATGCCTTATACCGTAGAGTTGGGCCGTTCCTTCGTTTCGCTCGAATATCAGAATGTGCGTACCAACACCAAGAGCATCTTTGCTCTCGACAATCTCTGGGATGGTTTGGGTGCCTTGACGGTTCTCTATCCGGAAATAAAATATTTCTTCGGCAAGATGACGATGTATCCGTCTTACATCCGTCGTGGCCGCGACATGATTCTCTATTTCCTCAAGAAGCATTTTGATGACAAGGAGAATCTCGTAATCCCTATGAAACCGCTGAAATTGGATACTCCGGAGAGTGATTTGGCAGCCATCTTTACAGAAGATGACTTCAAGGCAGACTATCGCATCCTGAACCGTGAGGTTCGCAAGTTGGGTTATAATATCCCTCCTCTTGTTAATGCCTACATGAGTCTGAGTCCTACGATGAAGCTTTTCGGTACTGCCATCAACTATGGTTTTGGTGATGTAGAGGAGACCGGTATCCTCATCGCCATCGATGAGATTTTGGAAGAGAAGCGAGTTCGCCACATCAACAGTTTTATTAAGGAACATCCTGAGGCTCTGAAAATTACGAGCGGGGCCAATAATGTGATTTATAAGGAAAAAGATATCTAATTCAAGTTTCGCATGTAAGCTTCACACGCCCCAGGCATCAGAACACCATCATGTCCCCACACGCCCTGAAAGGGCAGAAGCTCCTAGCCCAGGGCAACGCCCTGGGTAATTACGGACACAAACCTGTCGCCCTGTAAGGGCAAAAGCTTTAAAACTCCAGGCAAAACATAAAGCTTTTGCCCTTACAGGGCGTCTTGCTGATTGCCATCATACCCAGGGCGTTGCCCTGGGCTAGGAGCTTCTGCCCTTTCAGGGCGTGCTGCTTCTGGGGCTTTTGGGCCTTCAGGGCGTGCTGCTTCTGGAGCTTTTGGACCTTCAGCCCGCACTTGAACCACTTGCGAAAGTTCTGTAAGCTAAAAAGAGGGCGCTACCTTATACAATAGGCAGACTGATTCCGTTGATCTTCTGATAGATGTCGAGCGCATAGATGTCGGTCATGCCGCTGATGTAATCAATTACCGCCATGATGCGCTCCTCCAGATTTTCGTTCTCTATATCATACTGGCTGCTTACCCGGCGCAGGAGCTGCTTGGAGTAGAAGCGCGATGGGTTTACGGCAGCTTCGATGAAAACCTCCATCAGGGTTGCCATGATTTGATAACCCGACAGTTCGATGTCGAGTACCGGCTTGCTTTGGTAAATCTTAGAGTAGGAAATCTTCTCACATTCCTTGTATGCCTTTTTCTGGCGCTCGGAAATGTGGTCGATGAGACTTCCCTCGAAAGTTCCGGCAAGGATTTCCTCTTCGTGAGCCAGGAAGGCTGCCACACATTCGTTCTCCAGTTTGCCGATGACGCTGGCTCTCATGTAAACCACTTTCTCGTTTTCGTCTGTCAGTTCTTCGTCGATGATGCGCTGGCGTATCTTCTGCTGGATATCTTCATCGAAGAAACTCAGCAGTAAGTGTTCGGTCTCGGCAAAGGAAAGAATCTTGAGTTTATGGGAGTCTTCGATGTCCATGATTTCGTAGCAGATATCGTCGGCTGCTTCTACCATATATACAAGTGGATGGCGGGCGTATTTGAGAGGTTCACCTGGTGCAGATTTGCAAAAAATGCCCAATTCATCGGCAATTTTCCTGTAAGAATCCGCTTCGGAAGCAAAGAAACCGAACTTGCCGTGGCTCCCGGCAAGACTGCTCGCAAACGGGTATTACACGATGGAAGCAAGCATGGAATAGGTCATTACGAAGCCTCCCTGACGGCGCCCCTTGAACCGGTGGGTCAGGATTCTGAAGGCATTTGCGTTACCTTCGAAATGCGTAATATCATCCCAAAACTCCGATGAAACCATTGATTTTATCTTCTGACCCGGTCCTTCAGAGAAGAAAGTCTGGATGGCTTTCTCGCCGGAATGACCGAAAGGCGGATTGCCCAAATCATGTGCCAGACAGGCTGCACTTACGATGGTACCTATCTCCTCGACGAGCGTATCCTTCAGCTCAGGCCGCTTCCGGATGACGTGTCGGGAAATGTCGTTGCCAATCGACATGCCCACACTCGCCACCTCCAGACTGTGGGTGAGGCGGTTGTGAACGAAGATGCTGCCCGGCAAAGGGAAAACCTGCGTCTTGTTCTGCAAACGTCGGAATGCCGATGAAAAGATAAGACGGTCGTAATCGCGCTTGAATTCAGAGCGATCATCATGGCGCTCGGCATGCTTATGCTCCTGTCCGAAACGCTTGTTGGATATCAGTTGTTTCCATTCCATATTATTGTATTACTTGATTCTGTAGCGCAAAAATACACTAAAGTAAGCACAAATCAAAATAAAATATGATAAATTACATGTTTTTATCCTCAAAAATTCATTTATTCCATCAAAATTGCTTATTTTTGCAGATTATTAAACTCAGACACAGATAAAAAAGAAAAAGTCATGATAAAAGTACAGATTATCAACAAGGGGCATCAGCCTCTACCTGCGTTTGCCACACCTCAGAGTGCCGGCATGGATTTGCGTGCAAACATCGATGAGGCAATCGTGCTTCATCCCATGGAGCGCCGACTGGTGCCAACCGGTCTTTATATGGCTTTGCCTGCAGGGTATGAAGCGCAGATCCGTCCTCGCAGCGGTCTGGCTTTGAAGCATGGCATTACCGTACTGAATACGCCGGGAACCATCGATGCCGATTATCGCGGTGAAATCATGGTTCTGCTCATCAATTTCTCTACAGAGGATTTCGTTATCAATGATGGCGAGCGTATAGCCCAGATGGTGCTGGCTAAGCACGAACAATGCGATTTCATCGAGGTTAATGAACTCGATGAAACCGAACGTGGAGCCGGCGGATACGGTCATACGGGTGTAAAATAACAGATTGTTAAAGATAGAATAGAAAGGATTAGAATCGTGAAGATGAATCTTAGAAATATCAGTTGGGCAATGGGGCTGGTCTTGCTGGGTTCGGTAGCCATGCCGTCGCTTGCCCGTAAAAAGAAGGTGCAGCCGGTTCAGAAGCCGGTGGTTCAGGAGGACCATCTCTCTCCGAACGACCGCCAGCGCTACAACTATTTCTTCCTGGAGGGAGCGCGCCAGCAGGCTGCCGGCAATTATTCGGCGGCTTTCGACCTCTTTGAACATGCCAGGAAGATTGACCCGAAGGCGGCTGAAACCTATTTCTATGAGTCGCTTTTCTATTCTCAGCTCAAGCAGGATTCCCTGGCACTTGCCTATATGCAGAAGGCAATAGAACTGAATCCGGAAAACCAGACCTATGCAGAGCAGTTGGGCAGATATTATATAGGTAGCCAGAAATACGATCTTGCCATCGATGCCTATGAGAATCTGTATGCCAAAAACCACGATAATACCGATGCCCTCCGCATCCTGGTTCAGCTTTATTCCCAGAACAAGGATTATAAATCGGTACTCAAAACCATTTCGCGTCTTGAGGTGGAAGAAGGTGAAAGCGAACAGTTCACCCTCTCTAAAATGAGAGTTTATGAACTGATGGACGACAAGAAGGCTGCCTATCAGGAACTGAAGTCGCTGGTAGACCAGCATCCGCTGGATATGCAGTACAAGACGATGCTGGGCAACTGGCTCGTACAGCACAACCGCCAGAAGGAAGCCTACAAGTGCTTTACCGATGTGCTGAAGGAAGAGCCTGACAATTCCTATGCCCAGATGTCGCTTTACGACTATTATAATGCTACCCGTCAGGAGCAGCTTGCCGAGCAGATGCTCGATAAGATATTGATGAGTCCGAAATCGGATCTGGAGACCAAGGTGATGATGTACCGCTCTTTCATCCAGAAAAACGAGAGCGAAGGTGGCGATTCTACCAAGGTGATTGCGCTGTTTGACAAGGCGCTCAACGTGGCTCATCCGTCTGCTGAAGTGGCAGAGATGAGAGCTGCTTACATGAGTTTGAAGAAAATGCCAGCCGACTCGGTATGCCGTGCCTTCGAAAAGGTGCTTACTATTGCGCCGGATAACGTGAATGCCAGAATGCAACTCGTACAGATGCTCTGGAACGAGAAGAAATATGACCTGGTTTCCCAGCAATGTAAGGCGGCTCAGGAGTATAATCCCGAAGAAATGGTGTTCTATTACTTCGGTGGAATGGCGTATTATCAGAAAGATAAGGAAGACGAGGCGCTCCGTGAGTTCCGTCTCGGCTTGGCGCAGGTGAATCCACAGTCGCCTGCCGACCTGGTATCCGACCTCTATGCCGTAACCGGCGATATTCTTCATAAGAAAGGTGAAGAGCAGGAAGCCTTTGCTGCTTACGATTCCTGCCTGCAATGGAAAGATGACAACGTGATGGCGCTCAACAACTATGCCTACTATCTGAGCGAGAAGGGTGTTGACCTGCATAAGGCTGAGTCGATGAGCTACAAAACCATCAAGGCGGAGCCGAACAACGGTACTTATCTGGATACCTATGCTTGGATTCTCTTTATGGAAGAACGCTATGCTGATGCCAAGACTTATATAGACCAGGCACTCAAAAACCGCGATTCCACCGCAGATAACAGTACGGTTCTGGAACATGCCGGAGATATCTATTATATGAATGGTATTGCCGATGAATCCGTGGATTTCTGGAAGAAAGCCTATACCGGAGAGAACCAGACTGAGGTGCTGGCATGGAAGATTAAGAACAGACAATATATTACCGAAGAAGAACTGAAAAAGCGTAATGCGCCAAAGCAGAAACCTGCCGCTAAGCAGAAGTCAGTCAGAAAAGGTAAGAAGAAATAAACGGAAAGTTGAAAAATCAGGAAAGATGAAATATACAATGAAGAAGAATAAAATGATGCTGCTTGCCGCAGCCTGCAGCATCCTGCTCCTCGGTTCTTGCGGAACCAGCAAGAATGTACAGGGCTCTGGCTCCTCATCAGCCAGTCATCAGAAAGAGAATGCCACCAAGGTTTCTGACTCTCATCAGAGTGGGACGCTCAAGAAGTTGGCTTTCGTACAGAAGGTTTCAGACAATCAGGTTTATACCAAGAATATTGTAGGCAACATGTCGTTCAGTCTCCAGGCTGGTGATAAGGATGTTACCGTGCCGGGCAAACTGAGCATGCGCAAGGATGAAATCATCCGCATCCAGCTCTTTATTCCTATCTTGGGTACAGAGGTGGGCCGTCTGGAGTTTACTCCCGACCATGTACTTATCATCGACCGTCTGCACAAGGAATACATCAAGGCAGATTATACCCAGGTGGACTTCCTCAAGAAGCAGGGCATCTCCTTCTATTCTCTGCAGGCTCTCTTCTGGAACCAGCTGCTTCTGCCGGGCGAACGGACCGTGAAGGAATCAGACCTCAAGAAGTTTGATGCCAGACTGGATGTGGCAGGAGATAATGTGCCGGTAAGTTTCAAGAATGGAAACATGACCTATTCCTGGACAGCCAACCGCACAACCGGCCGTATCACAGCTGCAGATGTAGTCTATAAGAGTGCGCAGAATGGCACATCCAATCTCCACGTCGACTACGGCAACTTCAAGAGTGTAGGCGTCAAGATGTTCCCTGCCACCCTGAATCTGACGATGACCACAACCGCTACCAGGAAGAAGCAGATGGCGAAGATCAATCTCGAATTGAATCAGGTGAAAACCGATAGCAAGTGGAGTACTCAGACCGAGATTTCCAGCAAATACAAGCAGATTTCTCCAACAGATGTGCTCAGCAAGATATTGAGTATGTAAATGCTCATCAAGAGTTTGTAAGTATAGAATATGAGTTTTTAATATAAGAAATGAAGCGAATCTTATTATTCATCATGGCAATCACCTTCTCGCTCGCCCCTTTTGCGCAGAAGCATTCTGCCCAGAAGAAGCCGGTGAGGAAGACTGCCGTGACTGCGAAAAAGAAGGCTGCTACTCCTGCCAGGAAGACGAACGGCAGAGGTCATGTGGTCAGAAAAACATCCAAATCGGCTGCGCCAACCAGAGCAGAGCGCAAGGCTGCAACCTATAGCAATGCATCAATCCGAGGCTTGCAGGGACAGCGCGCTTCTATCCAGAAGAAGATCAGGGAACAGGAGCAGGCTTTGCGCAGGAATCAGGCGGATGTGAAGAAACGTCTTGAAGACCTGATGGCGCTGAACGGAGAAATTGACCAGAGCCAGAAGAAGATTGACGGCATCCAGAAGGATATCCATCATATTGACGGCAATATCGGCATTCTGCAGGCGCAGTTGAAAACGCTTCAGCAACAGTTGCAGGACCGTAAGAACAAGTATATCCGTTCCATGCGCTATATGAGCCGTCATCATACGGTTCAGGACAAGCTGATGTTCATCTTCAGCGCCAAGAATCTGACACAGATGTATCGCCGCCTTTCCTTCATCCGCCAGTATTCTTCCTATCAGAAGGTGCAGGGCGAGGCTGTAAAGGCTAAGCAGAAGCAGGTGAACGAGAAGCACCAGCAGTTGCAGCATGTAAAGGGACATAAGAACACCTTATTATATAAGGGTAAGCAGGAGAAGACGGTTTTGGAAGGCAAGCAGACCCAGCAGCAGGTGATGGTGCAGGGACTGCAGAAACAGCAGAAGACCATTCAGGCTGTGATTGCCGACCAGCGTCAGAAAGATGCGGCAATCAACGCTCAGATTGACCGTCTGATTGCTCAGGAAGTTGCCAAGGCGAGAGCCCGTGCTGCTGCCGAGGCTAAGAAGAAGGCCGCTGCCGCTGCTGCCGCCAAGAAACGTGCCGAGGAACTGGCTCGCAAGAAAGCTGCTGCCGAGGCTGCTGCCAGGGAGAATGCCCGTCGTATAGCCGAAGCCAAGGCGCGTGAGGCTGCTGCCGAAGCTGCCCGCAGAAAGGCGGCTGAAGAAGCAAGACTGGCTGCCGAGGCTGCAAGAAAGGCTCAGGAGGAGGCTGCTGCCCAGGCTGAAGCAAAGGCGAAGGCTAAAGCGCAGGCTAGGGCGCGTGCTGCTGCCGAAGCTGCCCAGCGTGCCGCTGCAGAACAGGCTGCCCGTCAGGCTGCTGCCGAACAGGCAGCTAGAAAGGCGGAGGCTGAAAGACAGGCTGCCGAGTTGAAGGCGAAGATGGATGCGGAACGCAGTACCCGTGAGATTGCTGCTGCCAAGAAGGTGGCACAGGAGGCTTCTACCTTGAGTTCGGTAGACCGCATGCTGAGCGGTGGATTCGAGGCTAACCGTGGTCGCTTGCCGATGCCTATCAGCGGCAGTTACCGTGTGGTGAGTCATTTCGGCCAGTATCATGTGGAAGGTTTGAAGGGCGTAACGCTCGACAATAAGGGTATCAACATTCAGGGCAAGCCGGGTTGTGTGGCTCGCAGCATCTACGATGGTGAGGTGAGTGCCGTCTTCGGTTATGGTGGCATGTGGAACGTGCTGGTCCGTCATGGTGCCTACATCTCTGTTTACTGTAATCTGAAATCGGTCAGCGTTCATAAGGGTCAGAAGGTAAGTACCCGTCAGGCTTTGGGTGCCGTGGGTTCCGACAACATCCTTCAGTTCCAGCTTCGTAAAGAGACTGCCAAGCTCAATCCGGAGGCTTGGCTGAGCAGATAATGTATGAATAGTTGCAGCCGGTAGTGTGTTTACTGCCTGGTTGCTGTAAATGATAGGAATGAAACCTCCAATCAAATGGTTTGATTGGAGGTTTTTTAATTGCTTGCTAAAGAGGTGGCTACTGGCATTTTTTTTGCGTTGTAACAAAAACGTTATCTTATTTATCATTTAATTTTTATTAAATATTGTTTAAGACCTAAATCAATTTTATATTGTACTTTTGCAGCCGGAATTTTCGAAAAGAATATAATAACGAGAAAAGAAGTTTATAAAGATGAAGCATTCATGAAAAGATGTAAAAGATATATAGGACTATTCTTATACTTTTGGCTCCTTATCATTTCGCTTACTTCTTGCATTTATGATGACTATTCCGGTTGCCCCCAAAAGGATAACCGTAGAATGGTGCGGATTAATGTGGATTGGCATTTGTTTGATAAAGAGGTGCCTACTGGTATGACGGTCATGGTGTTTCCCTGGTCAGGTGGTGCTCCGCATACTGTCTTGACTAATGAGATAACTCATGCCGACTTTTCCTTAGAACCTGGAAAATATCATGTGCTGGTATTCAACCAGAGTACGACCGAATTTGGTACACTCGACTTTCAGGGAATGGACTCTTACGAGACGGCGCGAGCTGTGGTACTGCATACAACATCGCGCTGGTATTCTCGTGGAGATAATGAATTGATAGGGGTTGAGCCCGAGTGGCTTGCCTCTGATAAACTCGATGAATTCGATGTTTCTGGAGACTTTTCTGAGACTACTTTAACGCCAAGGAATGTGCTTTCGCATATCCAGGTCAACGTGAAAGTTCCAAATATAGGATACCTGTATTCTGCGAGAGGATCCTTAACTGGTATTTCAGAAGGATTTCTGCTGGGACAGGGGAAGCCGCTTCAGAGTAGTAAGGTGACTTATCTTCTGGAGTCCTGGACGAAAACGATAGATAAAAATGACGCGACACTAGGAACGTTGAAGACATCGTTTAAATGTTTTGGCCTACCAGAAACTGCCCATCTTGATGCAGAAAACAATAAGCTGTCTTTTTCAGCTTTGTTGATAGACAAAAAGACGCAGGTAGATTATCAGTTTGCGGTAGGAGATAAGTTTAAGAAAGATGAAAATTCATCGGAGTTAGGCTATTTTTCTTCTCTCCATGTTGATGTTGAGTTGCCGAAACCTTTACCTGAGGTGAATCCATCGGATGGAAGTTCTGGCGGTTTTGACATCACGGTCAAGGATTGGGGTAAACCTGAGGATATTGATATGGAACTGTAGAAATAGTAAAGTGATAAGAATCAGATAAAGTAATAATAGATTAGTTTAATTTAAAAAACATAATAGATATGTATAAGAAATTTTTTATGGGTATCGCTGCAATGGCAGCGTTAACATTGGTAAGTTGTTCAAGCGATGACTTGGATAGTTTTTCAGACAATTCTTCTAAGAATGAGGCTATCAGCTTTGATGGCTATTTGGGAAGAAGTGCAGTTGCTGTAAATGGTACACGTGGTAGCGTGGAGACGAAGGGGACGCTTATTGGAAAAGGTAAAGGTTTTGGTGTGTTTGGTTACTATAATAGCTCTGCTAAAGATCATAACTCTACTCCAGAGGAGTCTTTTGAAGCTAATTTGTTCAACAATCAGCAGGTAACTTGTCCTAGTACAGGTGCAAATTGGACATATTCTCCTCTTAAGTTTTGGCCAACACAAGGCCATATTGATTTCTTGGCGTATGCTCCTTATGTAGACGGAAAGACGTTAACTGATGGTTCTAAGATTAATTTTGATGTATCAGAAACAATTGCTGAGCAGAAAGATTTGTTGTGGGCTAATGCTAAGGGTCAGACAAAGCAAACCGTTTCTAGTGCAGAGAATAAAAATAAAGTGAAATTTCATTTTTATCATGCTTTGTCTAGACTTGGTTATACTGTAAATTTATATAAAGATTATTCTACTATTCCAGGTAATAAAGCAACTTTTACATTGGATAAGATTACATTGGCAGGATCTTCTGATGGAACATCAAAAAATGCTTTCTATAAAACGGGAACTATAGATTTGTCTAAGGCAAATGGTGCAGGAGATCTTTGGAATACATCATCATCATCTACTAATGAAGGTAAGCAAAATTTTGAATGGGTCTCTAGTAAAAAGCCGGTAGATAATGCTGGAATTAAAAATGCTGATACAGATTATTTGTTTGTAATTCCACAGGATTTCTCTCAAACTAAAACAGAAGGACATGATGTAGATGAACTTTATGTTATCGTAGAGTACACTATAGATTATGGTGATGGAACGCCATCAGTGACAAATAAGGTTTATAAGCAAATTAAAAAGCATTTCTTGCAGGGTAAGGCATATAGGCTTAACTTGACCATTGGTCTTCCAATCGAATTCGATGTTGATGTTGTTGAAGATTGGGGAACAGAAGATAATATCTATATCGGTTCCGATGGCAACACTCCTTGGGATAGATAAAAATAATGAATTTAAATTATCATAAGATGAAGTTTCTTCGTTTAGCCTTTTATGTTTTGATAGCACAGCTGGTATTATCTGGCTGTGCCGGTGAAGGTGTGGAAGAAACTTCATCTTCTTCAGCTTCTGAAATCAACTTTGATGCTTATGTAGGTCGGAATGCTTCAACCCGTTCTGATGTAACCGATATGACTTTTCTCCGAAGTGGGGAATGGAACGCCGGATTTGGTGTCTTTGCAAGATACAAAAATACTCATCTGATGGATACTGAACACGTAACCTGGAGAGGAGATCATTGGGGATATGACCATATCCGATTTTGGCCAAGTGAAGGAACTGTGGATTTCTATGCCTTTTCGCCTTATCTTGAAGTCGTAAAAATGGGCTGCCTACCTGATAGTCTGAAAAACCCTGATAGTAATAGTAAAGAAGCAACTTATATAATGTTTCCTTCTAACGAATCTCCTGTAGATTTGATATGGGCCAATCAAACAGGTCAAAAAGCACCAACATCTCCTGATAGTAAAGTGAAATTTCAATTTAAGCATGCTTTGGCTCGTTTGAGCTTTGATATCACAGCCAATCAGGAATTATTGGAAGATGGTACAGTTATAACAGTTAAAGAGGTGAGACTATATGGCGCCTCAGAAACTTCAGGCATCTTTCGTATGGCGGGCTTTCTGAATCTTAATACGGGAGATTGGAGGCCCTTCAATAATGGTTTTAGATGGTTTTATACTTGGACACCAACTGGCAAAGTAGATGGCAAAGATGATGAACAACTAAAAAAAGATGGTCCCGTATATAAGTTAAGTGCATCTCAGTTAGACGCTAAAACTCCTAGTATAGCAAATGATAAGGATTCTTATATCTTTATAATCCCTCAGCCGAAGCCCGCAAACTTTAATCTAAAGATAATTTATACGGTAAAGCAGGGAGATTTTAAGGAAGATGTGACGGTAAAGAAAGATCTGCTAAAAGTTTTTCCGCCAGGAGATGATAGTAAACCGTTTATTGAAGGAGGAAAAGCGTATGTCTTTCATTTGAAACTACTTGATCCTATCAATTTCGACGTAAAGGCTAAAGTCGAGGATTGGAAATAGGTGATAGATAAAACAATGTCTTTATTATAAGGATAATCTGGAATATGAAGCGGAATATTTATAGTTATAGTAAGTTATGGATGATTTTCTTTGTCTTGATGGGTGCAGCCTGTACCAATCAAGTGGAGGATGCTATTCCTGTATCTGGTCAGCCTATCGAGTTTTCTGTGCAATCAGATTGGAAGGAAATTCCCAATACTCGCTTGAATGATGATGGAACGTATTTTGTCAAAGGTGATAAGGTTCAGATTTTCGGTTTTCATAAATCTTTTCCAGATGGGGTTGAGAAGGTTCAGAAGTTTATGTATGATGTAGAAAATCCGAATAGTGGTCAGATAGTAACCTATGATGGTAATAGCTGGAATTATAAACCCAAGCGTTTCTGGCCTAAAGAGGGAAAGCTAGATTTTTTTGCCAGTTATCCATGCTCTCCATACAACTCTATTCACTATGACGTAGGAAAGAAGAGGATGACTTATGACAATCCTTTGACACAAGATCTGTTGTATGGCGTAGCTACCGAACGTGATTGTGCAAAGCCGGAGACCATACCGATCTGGATGGTGCATGCCTTGGCTAAGGTGAAAATTATTTTAGACAAGTCTTTGGGTGATCACATCGGATCAGTTATAGTCTCGGGTTACAAAACTGGCCATTTCTCTCCAATTAACAAAGGAATCCCTGCTTGGGAATTTGATAATGGTGATAAAACGCCTATTGATGCTGTCTTTAATAATTCTGAAGGCCAGATAAAAGATAATTCTGTTACCGTATTTATCTTGCCGGAAAAGATTACGGGACTCCAGGTGTGGGATAATATTCCTCCCTATCATAAGATTTATGATGCTTCTGTAGAACTACAGCAGCCGCAATATACGTTTTTAGCAGGACAGGCATATAAGCTCACGATACGTAGAGCACAGAAAAATACAAATAGCCGTTCTATAGCAATGTCTGTCCGTTGTGTTTCGGAATAGCGAAAAAATATCGACCTGAACGGTTGAAATTACCCAATACGCCCTGAACCAACTGTCACCGGCCGAAGGGAATTGAAAATCGCTGGCCGAAGGGTAAAGCAAAGGTAAAGGGCAGAAGCCCCTGGAAGCAGCACGCCCTGAAAGGGCAGAAGCTCCTAGCCCAGGGCATCGCCCTGGGTAATTACGGACACAAACCTGTCGCCCTGTAAGGGCAAAAGCTTTCAAATACCTGGCAGTATACAAAGCTTTTGCCCTTACAGGGCGTCTTGCTGATTGCTATTATGCCCCCGGCTCGCCCAGGTATTCGAAAATGGTGGATACCTGGCGGGGAGGGAAATACTGGCTACGCTCCTGGTAGCCTAAACGTTGCAGCTCGGCCCAGAGGGGCACACAACGCTTAATCCATACCATGATATGACGGCGCGCTGTCGCCCCGTCGGTTGTGTCGGGAAAGTAGAGCAGACCCAGCTCGGTCTTGCTGTACATACGTTGGGGATAATTCATAAGCTTTATATTTTTTACAATCCTTCTACACCATGATCCTTAAAGAAACCTATCATCGCTGTGGTCATATAGCCACCCATGTTCATCTTCTTGTTCGAACGCTTGCAGTTGGCTATGTAATAATCCTTTCGCAGGAAGAAGTCCTCCAGGTCGCCAATCATATCTAACCTGAGATAGCCGCTCAACTGGTCAGCCTTCTTCTCGCTCACATCATAATTGTATTGCAGCCGGAGTTTCAGTTTGCTCCGCTGTCCTCTCAGTTCGCTGCTCACTTCTGCACCTTCCGCAGCTTCGCCTGAAGTGCGACGGTCGTGCAGGGTAAAGGTGATGTGTTCGGGCAGGTGATGCTTCTCTTTTTTACCCTCCTCCAGAAAGAAAGGCTTATAGGTAAGATACTGGTCGATGATGTGGTTCCGGTAAAGGCGCTTGAGGTCTTTGCAGGCAAAAGTCAGACATTTGTTGTCCAGTGCCGACCAGGTCTTGTAGTAATCTTCCCTGCCATGCATCAGTTGCTGGATATGCGCCGTTTTGCTGATGGTGAATCCCTTTGCCGCCCAGCAGTTCATGATGAGATACAACTTGATGCTCGATGCACCGCGGCATTGGTTGATGGCATTGAGGTCGATACGGCTGACTCCCTTGTCGTAATTGTAGAAAAAACGTATCACGTTGTTGTCGAAGCGGAATTTTACCATCCAGTTCTTGTGCCGGTCTTGGTATATCTCACTCTTAAACAGGCATGAAAACTTCCGGTAGTAGGTCTGGTCGCCCTGCTTGAACGGCAGCTGGATGGGCTTGGATTCTATACGCTGGATGGCATCGCGCAATTGCGGATAATGGTTAGCGCCATAAGGAAACTCAGACAGTTTCATGATGACATCGGTGTGGCCTGCAGCTCTCTGTTCTGCGGTGAAGCCATTAAAAGTCTGTGAAGTTACCTGATAAGGGATAACATAGTCCAAGATGGCTTTCTGGGCATGCTTGATAATCTGTAGAACGATTTTGAGTTCTACCACAGAATAGTTCTGGTAAGACAATCCCTGTACGCCAAGGATGGTCATCAGTTGTTTCTCTTGTTGATTTGTCTGAGGGAAGGACTGCTGCCCGCCCGGAGGCTGTTGGTTTACTTTTTCCATATCCGTTTATTTTTAGGTTTGTTTTTGGGCCTACCGATTGGGGCAAGTCTTGTTTAATGTTTATTGAAAACCGGCATGGAATTGGAGTAAGAAGAACAAATAAGATAAAACGATCTATTCGCATGGATAGATTTTCTGCCGTTCATTCTTACTTTCAAATGCTCCTTACTTCGCATCCATGCCGATAAATCATTATCAAATTTATCAGGCATAGAATGCCCTGTAAGGATTATCATTTGATCACTCACCTTTTGGGGCAGAAAATCCTACTCAATGAGCTATGTTCTAATCCTTAACCGAAAGCATATCCCGGTGTCCTTCATCGGGAGGAGAATCACATTCTCCGCGCTTTCATGTTGCAAAAGTAATGTTTATTTCAGACTTACGCAAATTTTTGAAGAGAAAAAATGCATTTTAATAGCTGATTTGTTGAAAAAAAAAGTTCTTTCCTCCCGTATTACGTATAGTGTAATTGATGTAAATGTATATATATAATATACTTGGTATAGTGTAGGGAAGAAAAATCTGCACATAACTATCTGATATTCAATATTTTATATTTTTAGAGTTTGCCCTGGTAGTAATTCGGGCATCTCAGAAGACACATAATTGGCCCTGATGGTAGCTGTTATTGGCCCTAGTAGTATCCTCAGAAAGGCTTATTTGCCCTGGTAGTAATTGAGCAGTCAAATGAGGTAAACAAACGATGTACTTCCGTTTACCAACTGATGTGGCTGAACTGGGGTAAGGATATGGCTGAACTGGGTTACGCAGACGGCTGGACTCGCTTACGCAGACGGCTGAACTCGCTTGCGCAGACGGCTGGACTCGCTGATTGAGCCACTTGAGTAATCTGACTGAGCCACTTGGGTAAGCTGATTGAGCCACTTGGGTAATCTGCTGCATACGCTTGCGTGCAAAAGTATACATAATTGAGCCAAATAGAGCACAACTGGTACTTATCGTACCAAAGTGGACAAGTGGGCGCCGCCGATGTTGTATCTTTGTATCAGCATTCGGGAAGAGACCGGTGCACAACATGATTATTCACAATTTTAAAATTTTATGTATTATGGCAATTAATTACAGTTTAGTAAAGCTTGCGTCAAAATTTGGTGACAAAGCAGGAGTTCCTTTGTTCTACGCCCGTGCTCAGATGAAAGACTCCATTTCGCTCAAGAAGTTTGCGAAGTTGATCTCTATGCAGACCACTGTATCCTATGCGGATGTAACAGCCGTTCTGGTCAGTATGCAGGAGAACATGGTCATCGAGTTGCAGCGAGGCAACCAGATTGATTTCGGCGAGTTGGGCAAGTTCCGCCTCCAGCTTACCTGTGAGGGGGCGGCAACCGCAGCCGAATTCAAGAGCGACATCAACATCAAGGGTGTGAACATCCAGTTTATCCCGGGCAGCGATCTTGCCAACATCTTCGTAGGTATGGAGTTTGAGCAGGTTGCATCACGTGCCGTACAGAAGGCTGCCCTCAAGGCTGAGAAGGAGGGTGCCAAGACCCTCGACATCGAGGAGGCTAAGAAAAAGCCTGCCAAGGACAATACTTCTTCTGGCGGCAGCACTACCGGCGGCGAAACCTCTGGCGACCAGACCGGAAACACCGGCGGCAGTGAGAGCGGAGACGGTAACATGGGATAATTAACTTTTTAAAACAGAATAGATTATGACAGAAAAGAACA
>ERZ507057.45-NODE-45-length-43308-cov-21.2234_pt1 | contig 43308 bp, 37 predicted proteins | sample MGYA00512289_ERZ507057 | MGnify/ENA metagenome assembly ERZ507057 | reverse complement strand
TTTCTTTCAGAAGAGCTGACAAGAAACATCATGAGAACATTAAACTGTTTATCAACAATGAGTTGGATTACTATACATCTCTGTATGCTAAGATTTCGACTTGTGGTGATGAGTTTGTGAAGTATAATCTGAATATCAATGATATCTCTGGGCTTTATCAACAGATTATGGCTGCCTGCGATGTCAATGATGAGCTAACGGATGAGAAGATTCATGCGATAGCTAAAGAGGCAGACAGACTCTGGGTGCTCTTTGTACTGAATGGTATCTATGATAGCAACGATTTTCAGGATGTTTCTTATCGATTGAATGAGAAACTGAAAGGGCTGGATATGGCTTCCTATCGTGAGGTATATGACGAAATCATCATGCAGAGTATCCGAGAAAAGCGTAATGTTTCGGGAGAGGTTTCTTTGCTGGATTTCAATAGCTTCCTGAGAAAAAACTATACGAATACGAACCGCCGATTCCTGCGTTATCTGTTCTCTAGAGTTGAGAAGTTTATCTGTGAGCATACGAATCAAAATATGCAGAATGATATCTACTATATTTCTACTAAAACCGGTAATAAGACGGGATACCATATAGAGCATATCCTCTCTGAAAATGAAAAGAACAGGGGGTATTTTAAGGATGTAGAGGATTTTGAAGATCAACGTAACCTGTTGGGTGGCTTGCTCTTGCTGAAGGGGTTGGATAATATCTCTTCTGGTAATGAAGAGTATTCGGATAAGCTGAAGACTTATAGTACTGGCTTGGTCTGGGGACATTCGCTTTGCGAGAATTTTTATCATGCCAACAAGGATTTTGATAAATTTAATAAGGAGTTTTCTGACAAGTGTAATGTTGGGTTCAAGGCCTATAGTGTCTTTGACCAGAATGCATTGATGGAGCGAAGTCGATTGCTTTATGAAATTGTAAAAGTAATATGGGAGGTTTCGTAATTTTTCGAATCCTCCCGTTTCCCTTTAGCCAAAGGGAACTCCACATCCCTCTCCAAGCCTCTGCCTTCTCAGAGGGGAAAGAATGTGCCAACCGCTCCTTTCAATAGTCTTTACACCCCCTTCGGTTCCCCTTGTAGGGGACAGAAACGTCGCTCTGAACCATTTTATTCTATGGTTGGCGGACCATTAGAGGTCTACGCCAGCAGCAAAGTTGCTGTTTTTTGTGCGGGATGAACCGCAAGGATAGACGATGCAGGATGCTTGCTCGATGTTGATGGGACCGCAGGGACACACTATGCAGGACGTTTGCTGATTGCTCGATGCTGAAGGGATACTTGTTCGAGGCATGCTGTTTGCTGATAACATATTAAAAAAGAAATGATTATGGAAGGAATGTACATTGTTTTAGGTGGGGTAGGTATCATTGCATGTTGCCTCTACTTGTGGTCTGCTTTTACGAAAAGTGGGAGAAAATGGGTTGAAAATCTATAGGTAATATGGCTGGGATAGAAGAAGCAATGGATGATATTCGTCATGGTAGAGTGACTGGGTATGATAGTGCTGATGATATGTTTGAAAAGTTGGGAATATTGAATAAGGAGATCTCTGATTATTTTGTTAAGAGGGCTGATGCTGAATTAGATAGAATGTGGAATGATGGTACTCTGAATGAAGAGCGTATTGAGAGCTTCCGTCATCTCCATGAACGTACTCCATACGATAAGCCGACTTTATAATCGTTAGGTGACGATAGCACTGGTAATTTGAGGATCTATGCTAAATTCTTTGGTGTTTACATCGGATTATCGTATCTTTGCTGCATCAATGATTAATAAAATTGGGAGGAAGAATATATGGATAAAACAAAGTTAACAAGGGAAGAGGCTATACGCCGTTATACGGAAGAAGATATTCTGAAGCAACCTCTATCTAAGATGATGCAAGATATTGCAAAACAACTTGGTGTTATCAAATAAAGAAATTTATGGGAAATGAGAAAGTTTACCAATGCCAATCAGATTTCGTGAAAATGCATTTGAAAGATGTCGAAGAGTATCTTTTTTCCATTAATCAGGTGCAAATGGCAACTACGGGATTTTTCTATGCTTGGGACTCTAATTTGTTTTTCAATGAGGCTTGCCAATGTTTGAAAAATTCTATAAATCTTTTTCAGCAGGGCTTCTTTGATTGTGCTTTTTACCAAATGAGACAGTCTTTGGAAACTTCTATTGGTACACTCTATCTTACTTCTCAACCTGAAGAGATGGATAGGTGGAAGTGTTTGGAAACAGGTTTTGAAAATGGCCGAATGGTTAAATGGTTAGTAGCCAATGAAGATACTTTTTCTAAAATGAAAGAATTGATGGCTCCTTTCTTTGATAAAATCAGAGAGGACCAACTTGTTATGAATAAATATGTTCATAAACAAGGGTATCAGTCTTTTTACTTAAAGTTGAGGAATGAAACAGAACTATCTGAATGGAAAAATACGATTCAAACTGATTTCGAACGTATTTTATGTGACTGTATAGGGGCTGTTGCTATATATAGATTATCTTTGGATGCTTTTCCTATAGCATTGGCTGATGAAGATTTAGTATTTCGAGCTCCGGATTTAATAACAGAAGCTTTTTCACAAGACTTCATTTCAAAATATATAGGTGAGGAGCTAATTGAGAAATATAAACAATTGCAAATCTATAAGGATACTGTATCGTGGTTATTGTCTCAACCAAAGCAGAATGAATCTGTATATAGGCTTATCCATTATCAGTACGTAAATCGTAAAAACAAGCAAGATTATTTTGAGCAATGGGATATGCTATCTTTATATGATCAAATTGCTGTGAGTCTATTTTTGATGAACTCAAAGCTTTCAAATATTTATGTTGAAGGTAGTTTCCTTTATTCTTCTGAAGTACAATCAAGAAATTCTGGTTTTACTGTTGATTCTGAATTCTATAACGAAAAATTCGAAAAGTCTAATTCTGATTCCAATTTGCCGTATAAGAAAGCTTATTTGTCAAGGATAAAAATCGGTTTTAACTATACGTATATGGAGCATAATGAACTTCTTGATGAAAGTGAGATGCAATCTTTGAGGTATTTTAGTAATGAGATCAGTATAAAATTTAAGGAAAAATTTGTATAGCAAAGGTAATATATATTGCAAGCATGGGTTGAATCAAGCATCTTTTCTGATAATTTCTTAAGAGATTTTTCAAACTCTTTGGAGTAATCAACTTTCATACACCAAGCCACTTTTCAAGATCTGCTTTTTCTTGCTCATTGAGCATAATGTTTCCGTCAGGATTCTCCTTGCTCTATTTTGCATACAATTTGGCATCTTCATAGTTATCAGCTAACTCTTTCATAGTTGTTGAACTCATATGCTTAAAAATTATGGTTTAACTTCTCTAACTTCTTTAAATTCCCCATTTGCAAAAGTTGAGTTAATAATTGAAATAGCTAAAGTTCAAAAGGTTATTGTACAGATGGAAAATAATAGTGAAATGGCTGGGATAGAAGAAGCAATGGATGATATCCGTCATGGTAGAGTGACAGGGTGCGTTTGTAATGAAATGACTGCTAAAAAGGTATGCGAAATGAAAAAGTGCTCCAATTCTTTGTATATATAATGTTTTTTGTTTAGTTTTGCAGAAAAATTGATAGACCAATGAGATTAGAGATACAAAATATCAATAAAATCAAGGATGCAGATATTGCCTTGAATGGCTTGACTGTGATTGTGGGAGAGAATGATATGGGAAAAAGTACCATTGGTAGAGCATTCTTTTCTATTATCAAGGCGGTCTCTAATATGAGAAGCTTGAGTAATGAAAGTTCTGCCAACAAAGCTTCTAAGCATATAGATTCTTTGTATAAGCACTTCTATGGAAAAAAAATCATAGATGGTACTATGGATCTGTTGCCTCGTGTCAAATCGGAAATGGAAAGAATATGTCAGGACGAAGCGGAACGAAATGCTTTTCTTGATCATCTGAATGCTAAAATCGAAGATATTGATTTGTCTCCTCGCCAAAAATCCTTGCTCAAGGAGGATATTGTGAATATTCGGATTTGCTTTGATCAGGTGAATAATCCTGCTGCTGTATTGAAAACGGAGTTGGCTTATCTCGTTGAATCTGAGTTTATGGGGCAGTTCTGTTCTTCTAAGTCTGAACTTACTTATGTTATGCTTGATACTGAAGAAGAGGGGAAACTGTCGTTTAAGGCAAAGGATAATCAAGTGACAAACGTTTCCTTTTCTGAAAGAGGATTCTATGAGGATATCACTTATGTTGAGTCGCCACTGTACTTCCATCTTCTTGATAGCTTAAAATCTTCTGTTGCTTATCGGGAAATGAAGAGGACTTTGGGATATAAACCAATGGTTCCTGCCCACGTGAAAGACTTTGTTGACAAGGTCTTGAATTTCCAGAATTTTGATACTCAGCTAAGTTTGTTTGAGCCTCAATCGAAGGATTTTCATACAGCGGATATTATTCATGGTACGTTTGCATATGATAAGAGTTCACGTAGCATCGTATATCAAAAAGATGGTATGAAGATTAAGCCTATCAACGTGGCTTCTGGTATCAAAAGTTTTGGTGCCTTGCAGCTTCTGCTTGATGGTTATTGTATTTCCAATAATCGTCCTTTGATATGGGATGAACCTGAGAATCATCTGCATCCTCAGTGGCAGGTGGAGTTTGCTAAGGTTATCGTACAGATTGTTAATTCTGGTATTCCGGTGATGATCAGTACCCATAGTCCGTATTTCCTGCAAGCCGTGAGGTATTATTCTGCTATGTATAACATTGAGAAGTATGTGAACTACTACATGGCAGAGTGTGGTAATGATGATATGGTAACTATGAAAGAGGTTACTAATGACTTAAACCAGGTTTTTCTTACTTTGGCTGAGCCTTTGAATAAAATCATGAACGTGGATGAAGTAAGGGGAAGAATGAAATGAAAACTGCCAGTGAATTAATATCGTTTTTGGTGAAGGATAAGCATTTCTCTCTTTGTTCTGTCTGTGAGCTGCATAAGCCTTGTGCTACGACACCCAGGTGTTCTTGGGAGCCTGCTAAACGATTCGTGAATTTTGATGATGTAAAGACCGCCTACTGCAAGGAACATCAGGTGATTTCTTGTGCTTCGGTAGATGGATTGTCTGAAAAGAACGAAAAGCTATTGTTCGTAGAAATAAAGGGGTGGGTTGATTTTCTGCAGTATCAAAAGAAAAATGTAGGAAAAAAGATAAAAAAACAGGTGTCAGGCTATGATTTTGTCAAAAAGTTGAAAGATAGTATTGATATATGTAATGATTATGCATCCAACCCAAAATTTTGTAATGCTGATCATCTTGCGTATATTATTGTAACTGATATTGATATCAAAGAGCAACCTCTACAGACTTTGCAGGGTAACCTGATGGCTTTGGCGCAAACATCTTCTTCGCTTGAAGTGTTATGCAATAAATACATGTTGTCAAAAATTAGTTCTATAAAGGGGATTCATACATATTATAAACAATGTAAGGAGTTAGATTCATTTATAGATAATGGCCTTTAGGATTTCACATAAACGTTAGTACTCTGCCAAACGTAAAAACGAATATAATGGATAAAACAAAGTTAACAAGGGAAGAGGCTCTACGCCGCTGGAAGGCTTCTAAGGAAATCAAGCGTAAAATGTTGGAGAAACTGGAGAACTTGGAGATGAATGCGCATGAAAAAGGACTATAGTATTTTCTTTCAACTGATAAGGTTGGGACTGGGGATTTCGGATGAGGCTGTGGTGATTCCTATGGAGGCCTGGAAGGGACTGTATAAGGAGGCTGAAAGGCAGTCGATGCTGGGAGTGGTTTTCGAGGGCGTCAACAGAAATGTGATCCTCGGTGGTACTAAACCGCCTACTGCCTTGGTACTGAAATGGATGGGTATCTCGCAGGTTATCAAACGAAAGAATGTGAAGTTTGATGAGGAGGCGAAAAGGCTGACACAGCTGTTTGATGAGAATGGTATCTTTACCGTGATATTGAAAGGACAGGGCAATGAACTGCTTTATCCTGTAAGGGGATGCAGAATTCCTGGTGATATCGACATCTTTGTGGATGGGGGTAAGGAATTTGTCGTGGACTGGATAGACCGACATGGACTGGCCGACAGGGCGGAGAAGGCTACATATCATCATGTGCATCTGTTGCCTGGGGCGAGTGGTATTGATATCGAAGTGCATTTCCTGCCTTCTTCGGGTCTTTTCTTCCCTACTCATCGTCATCGGTTGCAGAGGTTCTTGCAGAGTGAGGTGAGAAACTCGGTCATGTGTGACAGGGGATTCAGAATTCCTTCGGCGATGTTTAACTTGCTGATGCAACTTGCTCATATCCATTGTCATTTCTTTTGTGGGGGTATTGGTCTGCGACAGATGAACGACTTTTACTATGTGCTGATGTCTTCTTCGAAGGATGAGAGGGTAGAGGCTATGGCGCTCATCAGGAAAATGGGGATGAGGAAAACGGCGGCTGCTCTAATGTGGGTGCTGAAGGAGGTGTTCCTCATGGATACTGAATGGATGCTGTGTTCTCCTGACGAGAGTCTTGGTAATGTGTTGTTGGGTGAAGTGTTCAAGGGTGGTAATTTCGGGCATTATCTTTTTGATAATGAGAAGGCATTCCTATTGAAGGCTGTGCTGCGTCGCAAGAGATTTCTGAAACTTCTGAGATTCGGAGTATTGGAAACGATTGGTCAAATGTGGTTTGATACAATGTATATTGTGAAGAAACTAATATAATATATAATGTAAGCACGTATGTTTGCTTACATTATATATTATATTAGTTTTTTTGTTTATAATGAGGGCTCTTTCGAAAACCCACCAGTCCTCCCTTGAACCTTAAAAGATCTTCGAAAACCTACCAGTCCTTCTTTAACCTTAAGTTTTTTCTAAAATCAACCCGTCCTTCTTTACCATTAAAGAAGGCTCCACCTCTCATCTCGGTCTTCTCCCCTCAGGGGAAAAGAGGAAACCGCTCCTTCTCGTCGCTCTGAACCGCTACGCTATAAGGTTGGCGGACCATCAGAGGTCTACGCCAGCAGCGGAGCAGCGGTTTTTTGTGCGGAATGAACCGCATGGACACACTATTCAGGATGTTTGCTGCTTGCTCGATGCTGAAGGGATGCTTGCTCGATGCATGCTACTTGCTGGAATTGCTGTTTGAGGGGACTGCAGACAAGATGGATGGCGCATTGAGTAATTTGCTGATACTGTCATCTTATTCTCCATAGTCCAATATCTCCATCATTTGTGATCTTTTCTTAATCGTCTGACTTCTTTTATCTCTGCATTGATTTCATCAAGAGACATTTCTATGTTGTTTTCTCTTGCCGTCTTGCACATGTTTTCAAAAGCTTCTATTGCCTCGTCTGTAACCTTGTCTTCTTTGCTTTCCTTTGCTTTGATGGCAAAAGGTATACTTCGTGTGCGGATTACCGCCTTGACAAATACATTGATTGCTGCATTTGCACTCATGCCAAACTGCTCACAGAGGCTGTCGAATATAGCTTTCTGTTGTGAGTCTATTCTGACTGTCATTGATGTCTGTGCCATAACGTTATCTGTTTTAATTAATATTGATTGCAAATATAGGGCGTTTTGATGTGAGTTGTATGACTTATGACTTCTTTTTATCAAAGTTTAACAGTAAATACTGAAGTTTCGCATGTGGTTTAAGTACGGGCTGAAGGGGCATACTTGCGAAACTTTAGTGAAATAAAAAAGTCCGTGGAAAAATTAATTTCTACGGACTTTCTTATTATATTGTTATTGAAACTTATGCCTTGAAACTATCCAAGTCTTCGGCCTGGAAGTTCTGGATGTATGCGGAATGACCGAGGACTTCTTCCTCTGCCATGCGGACATATACGTTGGCACTCTTAGCAAACAGCTCTGGTGCCTTGGTGGCGTCGTCGAGGATGAGGAGAGACATCACGATGTCGCCAGTCATGTTGTAGAGACGGCGGGCCAGAAAGTCGTGAACTGCCTGATCGTTGGCTTCCTTCACCTTGTTGATGGCTGCCTCGTAGAGGTCTGCCAACTTGGCTACACGGGCCTTCAATGCCTTCAGATCGTCACTGACCTCGCTCTCCAACATCTCCTTGATGATGTTGAGGTAGGTGCCGTTAGTGATGTAACGGATGGCTGCTACTACCTGCAACTGGGTAGTACCCTCGTAGATAGAGAAGATGCGGGCATCACGGAACAGGCGCTGGCACTTGTACTCCATGATGAAACCAGAACCACCGTGGATGCTGATGGCATCGTATGCATTCTGGTTGGCATACTCTGAGTTCATACCCTTTGCCAATGGAGTAAATGCATCAGCCAAGCGGGTGTATTTCTTCATCTCCTGACGCTCCTCTGGAGTGAGCTTAGTGTCGCGGGCGATGTCTTCCAAAGCCTTGTAGATATCTACGTAGCGAGCGCAGCAGTAGAGGAGTGAACGGCCTGCATCCAACTTAGCCTTCATTCTTGAAAGCATGTCATAAACGGCTGGGAAGTTGATGATCTTCTCACCAAACTGAGCACGCTCCTTGGCATAAGCCAAGCCCTCGTTGTAAGCCTCCTGCTCAACACCTACACTCTGAGCAGCAATACCCAGACGGGCACCGTTCATCAGAGCCATCACGTACTTAATCAAACCGAGACGGGTGTTACCGCAAAGCTCTGCCTTGGCATTCTTGTAAACCAACTCGCAGGTAGGAGAACCGTGGATACCCAACTTGTGCTCGATGTGACGAACGGTTACGCCGCCATCACGCTTGTCGTAGATGAACATAGAAAGACCACGACCATCCTTGGTGCCTTCCTCTGAACGAGCCAGAATCAGGTGGATGTCTGAGTCACCATTGGTGATGAAACGCTTCACACCATTCAGACGCCATGTGCCGTCCTCATCCTGTGTAGCCTTCAGCATCACGCGCTGCAAGTCAGAACCTGCATCAGGCTCAGTCAAGTCCATACTCATGGTTTCGCCTGCGCAGATGCGAGGAATGTACTTCTGGCGCTGCTCCTCAGAACCGAACTCATAGAGCGTATCGATACAGCTCTGGAGAGACCAGATGTTCTGGAAACCTGCATCAGCTGCAGCGATAATCTCTGAAGCCATAGAGAAGATGGCGTTAGGCAGGTTCAAGCCGCCGTAACGACGAGGCATAGACAAGCCCCAGAGGCCAGCCTTGCGGGTAGCATCGAGGTTCTCGAATGTCTTGCTGGCATAAATCATGCGGCCGTTCTCCAAGTGTGGACCTTCGAGGTCAACATCCTCAGAGTTTGGTTCGATGATGTTAGCAGCTACATCGCCGGTAATATCCAGCAATCGCTTGTAGTTCTCGATGGCATCCTCGTAGTTGACAGGAGCATCTTCAAACTGGTCTTTTTCTGCGTAGTTGCGCTCCTTCAAGTCAACAACACGCTTCATCAATGGGTGATTGAGATGAAATTCAATCTCAGGGTGATCACTATAGTAATTAGCCATTTTGCTTTTCTTATTTAAATAATGTGTAATGCAGATTACTTAGAATTCTGCTTGTAGTACTTGATGAGCTTAGGAACCACATCCTCTACATTACCGTTGATAACGTAGTCGGCAATCTTGTTGATTGGAGCATCAGGATCGTTGTTCACAGAGATGATGATACCTGAATCCTGCATACCGGCGATGTGCTGAATCTGACCAGAGATTCCGCAGGCGATATAAACCTTAGGATGAACGGTAACACCAGTCTGACCAATCTGACGGTCGTGATCTACCCAGCCTGCATCTACGGCAGCACGGGAAGCACCTACCTCACCATGGAGGAGATGAGCCAACTCGAAGAGCTGGTCGAAGCCTTCCTTGCTTCCTACACCATAACCGCCGGCTACAACGATGGCAGAACCCTTCAGGTTGTGCTTGGCAGCCTCTACATGGTGGTCGAGTACCTTTACGACGAAGTCCTCGGCAGGTACATACTTGCTTACCTCTGGGTAAACAACTTCTTTCTTGCACTCACCCTCGTAGATGCTCTTCTGCATTACACCTGAGCGTACTGTCGCCATCTGTGGACGATGCTCTGGGTTGACGATGGTTGCCACGATGTTGCCACCGAAGGCTGGACGAATCTGATAGAGCAAACCGTCGTAGTGCTTGCCGCTCTTCTTGTCGTCATATTCGCCAATCTCGAGCTCGGTACAGTCGGCTGTCAAACCGCTGGTCAGAGAAGAAGATACACGAGGACCGAGGTCGCGACCGATAACGGTGGCACCCATCAGGGCAATCTGTGGATTCTCCTCCTTGAAGAGGTTGACGAGGATGTCGGTATGAGGAGCTGAGGTGTATGGGAACAATCCCTCGGCATCGAAAACAAATAACTTATCTACACCATAGGGCAGGATCTGGTCTTCCACCTTTCCCTTGATGCCTGTGCCAGCCACAATGGCATGGAGCTCCACGCCCTGCTGGTTGGCGAGCTTACGACCCTTGGTAAGCAATTCTTGAGATACTTCGGCTACGGTTGTGCCTTCTACCTCGCAATATACAAATACGTTGTTCATAAATTTTTGCAAAATTATCCGATAATACTTTCGTTCAACAATTCCTTCATCAAGTTGTCGATGTCCTCATCGCTGCTTGTCAAGGTCTTGCTCTCCTTAGCCTGGAACACGATGTTCTTTACTGCCTTCACCTTGGTAGGTGAACCGCTCAGTCCACACTGTGAAGGATCGCCGTCAACATCGGCTACACTCCACTGGTTGAGAGTGAGGTAAGGACGCTCCTCATAGAGGTTGGTCCAAGGCTCATCTCCCTTGCGCTCCATAGGGCAAGATGCGTATTTGTATTTCATTACGAGCTTCACGTTGCATGGGCGACATGGAGCTGCACTGCCGTTTACGGTTATCACGAGTGGCAATGGGGCCTCTACGGTCTCGACACCTCCATCGATGAGGCGACGGACTGTTGCCTTGCCGTCTTCCACTTTCAGAATCTCCTCGGCGTAGGTGACCTGGTTCAAGCCCAACTTCTGAGCTACCTGTGGACCTACCTGTGCGGTATCACCATCGATAGCCTGGCGACCACCGATCACGATGTCGACATCGCCTATCTTCTTGATGGCGGTGGCAAGGGCATAGGATGTGGCCAATGTGTCGGCACCGGCGAAGAGGCGGTCGGTAAGCAGCCAACCTGTATCTGCACCACGGTAAAGACCCTGGCGAATTACCTCACCGGCACGTGGAGGACCCATTGTAAGAATACCAACTGTGGAACCTGGATTCTGCTCTTTCAATCGAAGAGCCTGCTCCAATGCGTTCAAATCTTCAGGATTGAAGATGGCGGGAAGGGCTGCGCGGTTGACTGTGCCTTCGGCTGTCATCGCATCCTTACCCACATTTCTTGTGTCTGGTACTTGCTTGGCAAGTACTACAATTTTTAAACTCATATTAATAAAATGGTTATTGTTATTATTTCTAAGTTTGTTAGTGTTTCGTAAGGAACACAGCCGCAAAAGTAGTATTTTTTTGTGTATTACACAAATAAATCGGCAATTTTTTGGAAAAGAAGGGGAAAGAAGGGAGTTAAGTGGTTGCCTCATAGAGGCCATCGACGATGGAGTCGGCTAATGAGATGTTGGGCACCATGATGTTGTCGCACTGCAGGTATTCGCAGGCTTTGATGAATATTTCTGCGGCAGGGATGATGACGTCGGCGCGGTCTTCACGCAGGCTGAAGGAGATCTCGCGCTCTTCGATGCTCAGTGGCTGCATCATCTGGTAAAGGCGTTTCAACTCGGCAAGCGACAGCTCTTTGTTGGCATTCTTGCTGTGGCGTGCCAGTTTGTTGAGCTTGTTGATGTTGCCTCCCGATCCGATGATGCGGATGTTGCCATACTCCTCGGCGTATCTTGTGAGGTTCTGCTTGAAGAGGTCTTCGGTCTCGGCTGTCACTCTTCCGCTGAGTTGTCGCAGTGTACCCATGTTGTAGGAGAAGCTTTCGGCAAGGGTGCCGTCGTGTATGATGGAAACCTCGGTAGAGCCGCCGCCCACATCAATGTAGGCAAAGTTGCCTTCGTTGGAGTCGGTCTTTTCCACCAGGTTGTTGTAGAGCAGTTGTGCTTCTTCCTGTCCCTTGATGATTTCGAGTTTGATGCCTGTCTGTTTCTCTATTTTCTTGAGTACTTTCTTGCCGTTCTCGGCGTCTCGCATGGCCGAAGTGGCACAGGCGCGGAAGGCTTCCACATCGTTGAGTTTCATAAACTGCTTGAAGCCTTTCATCATGTGAAGCATCATCTTTTCGCGTTCCTTGGATATCTTTCCTAAGGTGAAGACATCCTTTCCCAGACGAAGGGGAACACGTATGAACATGACTTTCTTGATACGGTCTTCCTCTCTGTGGGCTTCGGGGTCGAAGCGCTTGATGAGGAGTCGGGCTCCGTTGGAGCCGATGTCTATTGCTGCTAAATTCATTGTTGGATTTGATGTTTAATGTTTAGAAGTTAAAGAAGTTAAGGGGTTAAGAAGTTAAAGAAGTTAGAGAAGTTATCACTCCCTTCGGTCGTTAGAAGTTAAAGCCAACAGCCTTGAGGGAATGGGGAAGGGGCAAGTCCACAAAAGCATATGGCTTTAACTTCTTTAACTTCTTGAAAAAGATAACTTCTTGAAAAAACTGCTCAAAACTCTACTTCTTGTATTCCTTGTACAGTTCTTGCTGACTGCGGAAAGGCTCACCCTCGACAAAGTTGTTGGTGCCCTTGCCGTCGACGATGCGGCCATTCGTGGTATCTCTCATGCCATAAGAGATGGTGCGCATCAGGTCGGCCTGAAGCTCTTCGTCGTACACAGGGGTAAGCACCTCGATACGGTTCAGCAGGTTTCGCGGCATCCAGTCGGCAGAGCCAAGGAAGTATCTTGGTTTTCCGCCATTGGCAAAGATGAGGATGCGGCTGTGCTCTAAGTATCGGTCGATGATGCCCACACAGCGTATGTTCTCGCTCAGGCCCTTGATGCCAGGTACGAGTGAGCAGTTGCCACGTATCACGATGTCTATCTTCACGCCAGCCTTGGAGGCCTGGTAGAGCTTGGTCACCATGTCGGTATCGGTGATGTGGTTGATCTTGATCTTCACCCAAGCCTCCTTGCCCTCGCTTGCATTCCTTATCTCGGTGTCGAGCATGCGGAGTATGCGGCTCTTCATGGAGTTGGGCGATACGAGCAGCTCGTTGAAGCGGAAGGGTGAGAAAGGACGGTCGATGAAGTCGAAGACCTTTGCCACCTCGTTGACGATCTTAGGACGGGCTGTCATCATCAGATAGTCGGTATAGATCTTGGCGTTGCCCTCATGGAAGTTGCCTGTTCCGATGCAGGCGATGTTGCCTTTCTTGGATTCTATGTAGAGCAGTTTGGAGTGGATCTTCAGGCCTTCCACGCCAAAGATGACGTTGACGCCTTCTTCCTGCATTCGCTTGCTCCACTTGATGTTGCTCTCCTCGTCGAATCGGGCGAGCAACTCTACCACGGCTGTTACCTTCTTGCCGTTGCGGGCTGCTGTGATGAGTGCCTTGACCACCTTGGAGTCCTTGGCCAGACGATAGAGGGTGGTCTTGATGGATTTTACTTCGGGCTTGATGGCTGCCTCGCGCAATACACGGATGTAGCCGTTGAAGTTGTGATAGGGCACATGGATGAAGCGGTCTTTCTGGCGTATCTGGTCGAGGATGCTCTCGTTGGATATGAACTCGGGCTTCATGATGGGTGACCACTTGTCGTATTTCAAGTCCTTGCGGCCACAGTCGGGGAACGACATCAGGTCTTTGTGGTTCTGGTATCTGCCACCGGCAAGCGAGGCGTCGAGTTCTTTGGTGTTGAGACGGTCGCGCAGTTTTCGCTGCATCTCACGTGGCATTTCGTGGTCGTAGATGACGCGCACGGCTTCGCCCTTCTTGCGACTGTTCACACCCAAGGCAATCTTCTCCATGGTGCCAAAGTCGGCATCGTTGTCCATCTCCATCTCGGCGTCCTTGGTAAACTTGAAGCTGTAGGCACGGTAGGTGCTCTCTTTGAACCCTAAGAAGACCAGTGGTAGACAGTAACGGATGACGTCGTCGAGATACATGATGTTGTCGAAGCCGTCGCTGGAAGGTATTTTCACCCATCGACCGTATATGCGGTCGGGCACTTTGACGATGGCGTATTTCTTCTTGTTGTCTTTCTTCTCGCATTTCTCTACGATGAGGTAGATGCGGTTGTCTTCCAGCACAGTGAGGTCTTCTATTTCTGACAGCCAGATGGGGTTGACAGAACCATTGAGCTTGTCGTAGAAGAACTGCGACAGGAAGTCCTTCTGCTCGTCATTGAGGCTGGCTTCGGTAACGAGGCGAATCTTGTGGGTTTCCAACTCTTCGAAAACTCTATCCACCGCCTCAGTGTATTCTTTGGAATAAGATTCATTGAGCTTATTGATGGTTTTGAGTGACTTCTTGATCTGCTGTTCGGTATCTTTGTCGAGTTTGCGTTCCAGCATGCGGTTGAGTGATGCCACTCGAACACGGAAGAACTCGTCGAGGTTGTTGGAGTAGATACCGAGGAAAGAGAGTCGTTCCAACAGGGGGACAAACTCTTTTTCTGCTTCTTGTAGAATGCGGTGGTTGAAATACATCCAGCTCACGTCGCGTTCTACGTATGCTTTTTTCATGACTTCCTGTTTTGTCATAATCTTGTATTGTTTGTTTTTTTGTTTGCAGAACTTTTCAGAAGAATTTTCAAGAAGTTATAGAAGTTAAAGAAGTTATCACTCCCTTCGGTCGTTAGAAGTTAAAGCCAACAGCTTTTCTTGCTCAAATTCTTGAGAGCTATTTCTGCTTCTTTTGCTGCTGACTACTTCTTTTCCAGCTTCAGGTCTTTCTTCTCTTGCTTTGCCTTGGCTGCATCTTTCTTCTCCTGCTTCTGTTCCTTCTTTTCTTTTTTAAGAGCATCGGCTTTCTTGCCTTTGGGAGCATCGGCTTTCTTGTCTTTGGGAGCATCCTGCTTCTTGTCCTCTTTCTTGTCCTGCTTCTTCAGGTCTTTCTGTGGGACAGGGGCAGCTGTTGCATTGTCGGCAGGCTTCTCGAGTACCAGGAAGTCGGTATCGCCGTCGATGAAGTGCAGAGCTTTGCGGAATGTCTTGCTGGTTCCGGCAGGAACGATGATGTCGTGCAGTTGGTCGCAGTCGTCGAAGGTGTGGCGGCTCAACTTGGCAGGAACGCCTGCGAAGGTAATCTTCTTGAGCTTGTCGCACTCGGCAAAGGCATAGCTTTTTACCTCCTTCACGCCTGCGGGTACATAAACGTTATCCAGTTCATCACAATCGTAGAAAGCATCGTGTTCTATTTCTTTCACGCTGTTGGCAATAATGATGTTCTTGAGTTGCTTTTTGCCGCGGAACGCCATTTCGCCAATGGTTGTCACTCCCTCTGGAATGTGGAAACTCTCAGCTTGGCTCATGCAGTAAACGAGGCGCTTCTTGTCGGCTGTGTAAACGGCATCACCGTCAAACTCGAAGCTGTCGCTGTCGATTTTCTGCAGGGCGAGGTTGAGTACTAAGTTTTCAAATCTCCCATCCTTTTTGGATTTCTTCTTGAGAATCTCTAAGATTGCTTTCTTGTTCTCTTTCATCTATTCAGAATTTAAAATGTTTTGTCTTTGTAATCCGGGTGCAAAGTTACAACGATATTTAGAAAGAGTGTGCGTAAAAGCAATTACATGTTTGTGACGATGATGTTACAAAGGTGTTATATGGAGGGAAAGGCAGGAGTTAAGGGAGTTAAGACAACAGTCTTCTTGTGAAAGATGTGGAAATCAGGTTAGAGTGGTCAACTAAAATCGTAAAACCATCATCTGTATCCTGAAAACCACCAGAAAAATCTATGTTCTAAAGTTTGGAACTTATGTTCTAAAGTTTGGAACTCAAGTTCTAAAGTATCGAACTTATGTTCTAAAGTTTAGAACATAGATTTTAAAGCGGAAAGAAAACATTTTTATTGCTGTTAAGACAAGAATGAATAGGTGGTATTTTAAAATGTTACGCTTTTGTAACATCTGTGTTGTAGAATAGAAATATAATAGTTGTAACTTTGCACCCGAACGACCGAAGGGAGTGATAACTTCTTGAAAATATCATTGTAGAATAATATATAATTAATGTAAGATATGAACAAAAAAATGATGACCATGCTGTTGCTTTCAATGATGACAGCGGCAGTTTATGCTCAGAACGATGAAGAGGAGGTAGACAGAACACCAAAGATAGGCGGTACCATTCGCTCGAAGTATGAATACCAAACCGAGGAGGGCGAGGGACGCTTTGAGGTTCGTACAGCCCGTGTCAGTGTGTCGGGAAATGTGACCAAGGAGGTGAGCTACAAGGCAGAGATTGACCTCTGCGATGAGGGAAAGATCAAGATGCTCGATGCCTACACACGTATCAAGCCCTGGAGCACCCTGCAGTTTACCATCGGTCAGGAGCGAGTTCCCTTCACCATTGATGCTCACCGTTCGCCCCATCAGCAGTATTTTGCCAACCGCTCGTTTATCGCCAAGCAGGTGGGTAACGTGCGTGACGTGGGTGCCGAGGTCGGTTACACCTGGAATGTCGGTTTCCCCATCGTGGTGAATGCCGGTGTGTTCAACGGCTCTGGTCTTACCAATCAGAAGGACTACTGGACCAAGGGTGTCAACTATTCTGCCAAGGCACAGTTTCTCTTTCCCAATGTCAACCTGGTGCTGAGTACTCAGAAGATCAAGCCTTCTGACGTGACTGTGAATATGTATGATGCAGGTGTTACCTTCCACTATGGTGGTTTCATTGCCGAGGTGGAGTATCTCTACAAGCATTATTCTCATAACGCCTTCCACGATGTGCATGCCTTCGATGGTTTTGCCTGCTATGACATCCCTGTTCGCACACGACTGATCAAGAAGGTTTCGCCCTTGGTGCGTTATGATTTCATGAGCGATCACAGCGACGGCTCCCGTTACAATGCGACAGACGATGATCTGGGTGAGTTGATCGTCAACGACTATAAGCGCCATCGTGTCACCGGCGGTGTTACGTTGAGTCTGTCGAAGCCATTTATCTCAGATATTCGCATCAACTATGAGAAGTATTTCTATCGTGAGGGTGGTATTGCCAAACCTTCGGAGAAAGACAAGATAGTAGTTGAGTTTATGACTCGTTTTTAGTAAATATGTGTTTTTCTGGTTAATACGAAAATGTGCGTGTGCTTGTCCGTTGATGGTTGAGCACACGTTTTTTATTCGGGTAAGTGATGCTTTTTGAAAGGAAAAATTTGGGAGATAGAAAAGAATGTAGTACTTTTGTTGAGGGAAAGGATAGGGAGTTATTTTGTGGGAGGTAATGGAGGTAAGGAAGTTAAAGGAGTTGATGGAGTTAATGGAGTTAAGGAGTTAAAGGAGTTAAGACAAATGCTTTGTGCCTTTCAGGGCGTGCTAACTTCTCTAACTTCTTGAAAAAAACCTTCTTGAGTAAAAAATTACGAAAATGAAAGAAAACAACAAGATAGCGGGGTCTGTCAAGGCCATAGCCTTTGATGCCGACGATACGTTGTGGGCATTGCAGAACTATTTTGAAGACGTAGAGGACGAATACTGTGACTTGCTTTCAGACTATGGAAGCAAGGAGGAGATATCAGCTTCGCTCTTCGAGACAGAGAGCGGTAATATGGAAGACCTGGGATATGGTGTGAAAGCCTTTACCATCTCGCTGGTGGAGAATGCCGTGAAGGTGAGTCAGGGCGAGGTGTCTGCCAAGCTGATAGGACGAATCGTGGAGCTGGGAAAGACCTTGCTGAGGCTCGATGCCCGTCCTTTGGAGGGCGTGGAGGAGACGCTGGCAAGGCTCAGACAGACGCGTCATTACAAGCTTGCGGTATTCACCAAGGGTGAGTTGCAAGACCAGGAGAACAAACTGTGGCGTTCGGGATTGCAACGTTACTTTGACGTGGTGAGCATCGTGAGCGACAAGACGCCCGAGGCTTATCGAAGACTCTGCCGTGAGTTGGAGGTAAAGCCAGAAGAGTTGGTCATGGTGGGCAACAGTTTCAAGAGCGACATTGTGCCTGCGTTGAAGATAGGTGCCTCGGCTGTTCATATACCTTTCCATACAACATGGGCGCATGAAAAAACGGAGGAGTTCGCTCACGAACGCCTCCGTCGTATTTCCCGTTTCGAGGAAATCATGGATATCTTGTAAGAAGTTTTTAGTCTCGGTGAATCACGGTGCCACTGGCCTGATGGGTGGCGAGAACCAGCACCTCGGCTATTTGAACATGCTCGGGAGCGCAGGCGGCATAGAATGCCACGTCGGCAATGTCATCGCCAGTCAATGGCTCTATGCCACGGTAAACATTGTCGGCACGCTGGGTGTCGCCATGGAAACGGATGTTGGAGAAATTGGTCTCCACCAGTCCCGGCTTGATGTTGGTAACGCGAACGCGGGTATGAGCCACGTCGATGCGCAGACCATCGGTGATGGCTTTTACTGCACTCTTGGTGGCACAGTACACATTTCCGCCCGCATAGGCAGCATCGCCAGCCACACTTCCGATGTTGATGACATGACCACGATTGCGTTCCACCATGCCGGGAACGATGAGTCGGGTCATGGTGAGCAGACCTTTAATGTTGGTATCTATCATCTGGTCCCAGTCGTCGAAGTCGCCTTCGTACTCTGGTTCCAGACCACGTGCCAGTCCTGCATTATTGATCAGGACATCGATGTTGCGCCATGCCTCAGGGATGTAGTCTACAGCCTTGTGTGCCGCCTCTCTGTTGCGCACGTCGAAAGCCAGTGCCAGCACTTGGACACCTTCCTCTTCGAGTTCCTGTTTCAGAATTTCCAACTTGCCTGTGTTGCGGCCTGTGATGATGAGGTTGTAGCCTCCTTGTGCGAATCTTCGGGCGCATCCTTCGCCAATACCGCTTGTGGCGCCTGTGATAAGAGCTATTTTTCTTGCCATGATTATTATGTTTTTGGTTTAATGTTTTTAACTACAATATCAGGATTCTCGCTTCGGCATTGCCCATTTTCTCGATCTCGTTCATCGGCCGGCGGAAGTAAACACTCTGTAGGGCTTTGTTGATGATGCCATGACCTACGGCAAGAATGGTCTTGCCGGGATAGGTGACACGCAGCCAGGTGATGAAGTTTTGAGCCCTCGACTTCATGCTTTCTATCGACTCGATATCGTCGGGCCAGTCTTTGGGGTCTTGGGGCAGGGAAGGGATAAACTTGCCAGTGAAACTTCCCCAGTCGCGTTCGCGCAGCAGAGGAGTGGTAATCACCTCGGCATGATGGGGACGGGCTATGATCTCGCAAGTCTGAATGCTGCGCTTCAGGTCGCTCGATACAAATACGTCGATGGGATGGTCGGCCATGCGGGCTGCCACTTCTTCAGCCTGGGCAATACCTTTGTCATTGAGTTCGCCTGGTGTCTGTCCCTGCATGATGTGGGCTGCATTGTCGACAGTCTCGCCGTGACGAACCAAGTATAATGTTGTTGTCATGTAGATATCTATAGTTTTTGCTTACAAAAGTACTAAAAAAAATAGATTTACCTATCTATTAAACTGTTTTTTCCTTCGTTTTTCCGAAAAAAGTAGTAACTTTGCATCATTATATAGATAAATAAGGTAGTGATTGTAGTCGATAAGTCGAAAGCATTACCAAAAATAACAGTCAGAATGATGCATAGATACAAAACTCTCATACTCCTCGTCTTTGCCGTTGTCCTGCTTGCCGCCTGCAAGAAAGGACCACGCCCTAATATCAACCTGCCCATCAGTACGGCGAAGCCTGCCAAGGGCGACCATGCCATCTACGGACTTGCCTGCATGGGATGTACCGACAGTGTGGTGGTGCTCTTGCCCAACAGCGGCGGAGACCCTGTGCGCTACAATATATTGGAGGCGACAAGGAAGCACCAGGTGTTTGGCGATATAGAGATAGGCGACTGGATATGTGTGTTGCCGGTAGAGGGAGAGAAGAACCGTGCCAGAATGGTGGTGGATCTCGACAAGCTGAAGGCTACATGGACCTATCAGGTGATGCCCCATCTGCGTGACCTGAGTCATCTGTCACGCCGTCAGCAGGCACGCATCCTTGCCAATATGCCCGACAGCATCGTGGAAAACTATATGGTGCCACGCGAATATGGTTTCACACTCAAGCGGATGGGCGAGGCCCGATCGGTGGGCTTTGTCATGCAGAACAGTTCGGTGGAGGATGACAGTCCGGTGGAATATCCCGAAGTGCCACAGTATACAGAGTGGCATGCCTACAATGGCAAGTTGCTGCTTGTGAGGGGACGTTTCGAGATGCAGGGAGTCGTCTTCAACGAGAAGACTTCCATAGACACCCTCTCATTCGTCTATATGAAGAAAGACTCGCTGGTGCTCAGCGACTCGCAGGGCAAGACGTACACTTATCACCGCAAGGCCAATGCCCATGAAGTGAATGCCGCAGCACGTGCCGCAGCACAGAAACAGGCCAACAGAATGAAACAGGAACTGAAATAAAATGATAGACAAACCGACCATAGCCCGAATCATGGACGCCACCAACATCGTTGACGTGGTGTCGGAGTTCGTGTCGCTCAAAAAACGCGGCGTGAACTATATCGGTTTGTGCCCTTTCCATAATGATTCGCATCCTTCCTTCTCTGTCTCGCCCGCACGAGGCATCTGCCATTGTTTCACCTGTGGAAAGGGAGGCAACGCCATCAACTTCCTGATGGAGCTGGAACAGATGACCTATCCCGATGCGCTGCGCTGGTTGGCCAACAAATATCACATCGAGATCAAGGAGCGGGAACTGACAAGCGAGGAGAAAGAGAAGGAGAGCGAGCGGGAGTCGATGTTCATCGTCAACGAATGGGCATCGAAATACTTCGAGGACATCCTGCAGAACGATGTGGACGGACGAGCCATCGGTATGCAGTACTTCCGCAGCCGTGGATTCCGTGATGACATCATCCGCAAGTTCAGGCTGGGGTTTGATCCCAACAGCAGGACGGCCTTGTATGACGAGGCTATCAAGAAAGGCTATAACCCCAAGTATCTGGTGGCAACGGGCCTTTGCTTCAAGGTGGACAAGGACGAGGCATCCAACAAGAGCGGAGAGGATAAGTATCTCGACCGATTCTCGGGACGAGCCATCTTCCCCTGGTTCAGCGTGAGCGGCAAGGTGGTGGCTTTCGGAGGTCGTGTGCTCGACAGCCGTACGAAAGGAGTCAACCAGAAGTATGTCAACTCGCCCGACAGCGATATCTATCATAAAGAACGGGAGCTCTATGGACTCTATCAGGCCAAGAAAGCCATTGCCAAGGAAAACTGTGTGTACATGGTGGAGGGCTACACCGACGTCATCTCCATGCACCAATGCGGTATAGAGAATGTGGTGGCCAACTCGGGAACGGCACTCAGTGTGCACCAGATAAGGCTCCTGCACCGTTTCACCAACAATATCGTGTTGCTCTATGATGGCGATGCGGCAGGTGTGCATGCTGCCCTGAGAGGTACCGACATGCTCCTGGAGGAAGAGATGAACGTGAAGGTGCTCTTGCTGCCCGACGGCAATGACCCCGACAGTTTCGCACGCAGTCATACGGCGAGCGACTTCAGAAAGTATATCGAGGAAAACCAGACAGACTTCATACAATTCAAGACCCATCTGATGCTCAAGGGCGTTACCGACCCAGTGAAGCGAAGCGAGGCCATCAACTCGATCGTGGAGAGCATCTCGAAGATAAAGAACCAGATAACGCGCGCCTCCTACATCACCGACTGCTCGCACCGATTGGGCGTGAGCGAGGCCATCATCGTGAATGCGCTCAACAACTTTGTGCGCAACGGTCTCAGCGAACAGGTGAAGGAAGAAAGACGGGCGGCAGGTCTGCGCGACCAGGTGGTGCAGCAGGCGGCGCAGACGGGACAGCAGATGGGAGGAACGACTCCCGAGGCCAAACTGCGCGAGGTGGAAGACCTCATCATACAGATCGTGATTCATCATGGCGAGGAACTCATCACCGTGAAAGACTCTGAACAGCAGGATGTGGAGTTGCCCGTGGCACAATACATCATGCTCGATATGCAGGGCGATGGTTTCGAGTTTCACAACCCTATATATAATAAGGTGTTGCACGAGGCTGTGGAACATATAGGTGACGAGGACTTCAAGGCAGAGACCTACTTTGCCAATCATCCCGACCCTGCCGTGAGTCGGCTGGCGGGCATGATGACGGGCGAACAGGAGGTGTCGACAGCCAGCCTGCAACTTAAGTTGAACCCCGAAAAGCTCAGGCAGATGGTGTTTAAGGACATGCTGAGTTTCCGTACTCATTACATCGCCCAGCGCCTGGTAGAGGTGAGACAGCAGTTCGTGCAGAACCCCAACAACATGGAACTGATAGCAGAGTTCACCAAGTTGAAGCAGATGAACAGTCTGTTGGCGGCACAAGCCAACTTCATCTTTAACTAACGATGATGTGAAGTGCAGAAAGGGAAGTTAACTTCTATAACTTCCGTACATGTGAAACTTCAATGATATGATATATTTCCACTGGATATATTTATTAGTATATGCGCTGCTTACCATCCCCACCGTCGTGGCGGTACTGATGGACAATAAACAGCCGGCGAAGACCATAGCCTGGATTATGGTGCTGCTCTTTATGCCCTTTCTCGGCATCGTACTCTATGTGTTCTTCGGGCAGGACATCCGTAAGCAGCGACTCATCAGCAACCGTTCCATGGACCAGCTCACCAAGCGCTCGATGCTGGAGTTTGCTGAGCAGGAGAACCTGCATCTGCCTGCCGACAGCCAGCCCCTGATGCGCCTCTTTGCCAACCAGAACTGGGCGCTCCCTTTCAAAGACAATCAGGTGGAGATTTATACCGATGGCTATGGTTTCGTGTTCAGTCTGCTGCAAGCCATCGGCAGGGCGGAGAAGCACATCCATATAGATACCTATATCATAGAGGACGACCCCTTGGGAAATCTGATAGCCGATGCTTTGGCAGACAAGGCCAGACAGGGTGTGGAGGTACGTCTGATATATGATGATGTGGGCTGTTGGCGCGTCAGCGATTCCTTCTTTGAGCGTATGCGCGATGCCGGAATAGATGTTCATGCCTTTATGCCGGTACGGTTTCCTGCCTTTACCAGCAAGGTGAACTATCGCAACCACCGCAAATTGTGTGTGGTAGACGGCAAGGTGGGATTCATAGGAGGTATGAACTTGGCCCTTCGCTATGTGAAGGGAAGAGGCGGAAGAGTCTGGCGCGACACGCATCTGCGCATAGAGGGAGGTGGCGTTTATGCCATACAGAGAGCATTCTTAGTAGACTGGTATTTCGTAGACCGCACGCTCATCACCGACCGTCGTTATTATCCACCTGTCGATGCGGCTATCCGCAACAACTGTCTGGTGCAGGTGGTGACCAGCAGCCCTATCAGTCCGTGGCCCGACATCATGCAGGGCTATGTGCGCATCCTGTTGCAGGCGCAGCACTATGTGTATCTCGAAACCCCTTATTTTCTTCCTACCGAACCCGTGCTCTTTGCCATGCGAACGGCAGCTTTGGCGGGTGTGGATGTGAGGCTGATGGTGCCACGCCACTGCGATGCACGGCTGGTGGAGTGGGCTTCGCGGTCATACATGATGGAAGCTATAGAGGCAGGAGTGAAAGTGTATTTGTATGAGGCGGGATTCAACCACAGCAAGCTGTTGGTGAGCGACGACAAGATATGCTCGTGTGGAAGTACGAATGTCGACTTCCGCAGTTTTGAGAACAACTTTGAGGCCAATGCTTTCTTCTTCGACACAGACATGGCCTTGCGAATCAAGAACATCTTTCTGGAAGATGAGGCGCACTGTCAGTTGACCGACGATGTGACTTATTACATCAAGCGTCCCTTCCTGAAGCGCCTCTTCGAGTCGACAGTAAGGCTCTTGTCACCACTACTTTAGATGATTATCTGAAGATAGAGAAGTTGACACTGCCATAGCTTCTGTGTTCCAGGAAGCGGGGATGGTCGGAGAAGTCGTAGTTCTTGCCATGTTCGAAGACGAAGATGCCTCCCTCGTTGAGCAGGTCGCCTTCGAGGATGAGCCGGGGTATCTCGGGCAGTTCCTTGAGTGCATAAGGCGGGTCGGCGAAGATGAAGTCGAACTTCTGATGACAGCTCTTCAGGAAGCGGAATACGTCGCCACGGATGAGTAGGTCGCTCTCATCACCCAACTTCTTGAAGCACTGGCGTATGAAGTTGGCATGGTCTCTGTCGGCCTCGACGCTTACCACCCGGCTACAGCCTCGTGAAACCAGTTCGAGCGAAATGCTGCCTGTGCCTGCAAAGAGGTCGAGGGCGACAGCATCCTCAAAGTCGATGTATCCTTGCAGTACATTGAAGATATTCTCTTTGGCAAAATCGGTGGTAGGACGTGCCTTGAAGGTACGTGGAATATCAAAATGTCTTCCTTTATATTGTCCTGTTATGATGCGCATTCTTTTGTTGAGTGTGATGTTGGTTGATGTATGGTTTGAGTGAGGCCATCCCTCAGGGAGGGCTTTCCTACTTGCTGAGGTAGAGCGCCTGCAGATCGAAAGGTATGTTCTTGATTTCGGTAAGCGGTGCCCGGTTGAATTCGGCAGCAGGGTTGAGAAGGTAAGTCTTCTGAATGTAGAGCTTGGTGTTGTGGATGAACCAGTCCTTGTCCGGCACATCGCCCACAACGTGCAGCTCGTCTTTCTTCTGGTCCATGCCGAGCAGTTTCCATACATATAGGATGAAGTAGATGGCATCCTTGGCATGTGTGGTGGCATAGGAGTTGAAGAACTTGAAGCGGTTCTTGTCGAAGCAGAAGATGTCGAGTTTGCCGTCGTGGAAATAGGCGAACAGCTTCTTCTGTATGCCCACGAAGCTGCGCTGGTGCAGATGGTTCCATACGGGTTGCAGCACAGGAGTGAAGCGCACGTCGGCAAAGTTGTCCTCCATCACCGTTCTCAAGTCTTTGTTGAGAGGGAAGAGCGCCACGGCGTTGAGCTGAGGCTGTACTCTGTGCATGATGATGTCGCTCTCGTGCTCCTCGAAGCTGTACTGATAGAAAGTATCTTTCTGTTTCTCGTCGAACTCGTCGACAGGGACGAGCAAGACAGGGGTGTCGATGAAGAGGCGTGCCTTTCTGTAACCACGCAACAGCAGTTCGCTTTCCTTGAAAGCCTGTCTTAGGTTGGCTGCCATTGATACGCCACTCTTCATGGCATAGGGCTCGTATGTCACTTGGCGTTCGCCTTCTGCTACCGAGAAGCTGAGGCTGTTCTTGCCGGCACGGATGGTGAGCCGTGTCTGCAGAAGTTTCGTTGTGTTGTTGTTACCAGTTGCCTGCATTGTCGTTGTTTGTTGTGATGTCTCCAATTTTTAGTCCTGGGAACCTTCCTTCCATGTTGGCATTGTCGGTTTCCTGCTGTATGGCATCTTCGTTGAGGCCATCCAAGTATTCCTCGTAGGTGGCTCCACATTCCATGAGCGGTATCTGTTTGCCGTTCTTGGTCACGATGGTGGTTGCCGAGAGCGAGAATCTCTTGTTGTCAGAGAAGGGAATGTACTGCATTTCCCTGTCGAGCCATTTCCCCTTGATAAGCGTGGCGAAGTCGCCGGTGTAGGTTCCGTGCCGACTCTTGTAGTTCTCCTCGGCAGTTCTTATCTTCATGAGCCTTTGCTTGACGGTCGTCTCCCTTTGTTCCTTTTCCTTCTGGAAGTGGATGGGTTGCCATACACTCAGCAGGCAGAGCGTCAAAACCACGAGCACACAGGCTGCCAGGATAGAATTGTTGCTTATTTTCTTTCTCATTTCAAAAAGTATTGTTACTTTTGCATGGTGCAAAGATACAATTTTTTTTTGAGTTATGGTCATCGAATCCCTAAAATATAAGATATTGCAACAGTTTGGCTTTGCTCCTACGCAGGAGCAGGGGCAGGCACTCGATACTTTTGTCAGTTTTCTGACCGACCGCGACCCTCAGGCAGTGATGATATTGCGAGGCAGTGCCGGTACGGGAAAGACCTCGCTTTCGGGTGCCATCGTGCGTACCCTGCTGCAGATACGCCAGAAGGTGATGCTCCTTGCCCCTACGGGCAGGGCAGCCAAGGTGTTCTCGCTGGGCAGTGGGGCTCCTGCCTATACCATCCATCGCCGCATCTACAGAGAGAAGGCTTTTGCCGGTGTTGACGGTCAGTTCAGTCTGAACGACAATCTTTATACCGACACGCTCTTCATGGTGGACGAGGCTTCGATGATAGCCAATATGGGGCTGGGGGGAACAACTTTCGGCAGTGGATGTCTGCTCGACGACCTGGTGAAGTTTGTGTATCAGGGACATAACGACCGCCTGTTGCTCATAGGCGACAAGGCACAGTTGCCCCCTGTGGGCGAGGAGGAGTCGCCTGCCCTCAGCGCATCGGTGATGGAGGGATACGGTCTGAAGGTTTACGAGTGCGACCTCAATGAGGTGTTGCGACAGAGTCAGTCGTCGGGCATCCTCTATAATGCCACCCTCATCAGACAGATGATAACCCATGATGCTGTGACAGGACTTCCGCTGATACGCTTCAAGGGCTTTGCCGATATCGTGATGATGCCGGGAGCAGAGCTGGTGGAGAGTCTTGGCGACAGTTATCATCATGTGGGGATGGACGAGACGATGGTCATCACCCGAAGCAACAAGCGCGCCAATATATATAATAATGGTATCAGGAACATGGTGCTCGACCGTGAGGAGGAACTCTCGTCGGGCGATATGCTCATGATCGTGAAGAACAACTACTTCTGGACGGAGAAGGAGAAGAAGGAGAGCGGGGAGGGAAGTGCCGGCGCTGTTCCTGTCTTTCTTGCCAATGGCGACAGGGCTAAGGTGTTGAGGGTGAGCAACTATATCGAGCTGTATGGGTTCCGCTTTGCCACATTGCTGTTGCAGTTGCCCGACTATGATGATTACGAGATGCAGGTGACGGGTATGCTCGACACCTTGCAGAGCGAGGCACCGGCCCTTACCCACGAGCAGCAGGAGGAGCTCTTCAGGCAAGTGGAGGAAGACTATCAGCACTTTGTGCCATTGAAGGCCGACCGCATGAAGTCTATTCGCCAGGATGCTTATTTCAATGCCCTGCAAATCAAGTACGCCTATGCCGTGACCTGCCATAAGGCACAGGGCGGACAATGGGCGCATGTATATGTGGACCAGGGATATATGACCGACGATATGCTTACTCCCGACTATATTCACTGGCTCTATACAGCCTTCACGCGTGCCACTGACAAGCTGTTTCTGGTCAACTGGCCCAAGGAGCAAACCTGCGAACCAACAGACCTGTAGGCGAATAAAGTAGATTTTCGGGCTCAAAAACTTGATTATTTGCATAAAAAGTCGTACTTTTGCAGCATTATAGATATGTACTGTGTTTTTTAAAAAAACGAAACTTAAATAAAAGAAATAAATGGAACAGAAGAAAGTAGCCCTTATCACGGGTATCACAGGCCAGGACGGTTCTTACCTGGCAGAGTTGTTGTTGGAGAAAGGTTATGATGTTCATGGCACGATCCGCCGTTCGTCAGTCGACTATCGTGAGCGTATCGCCCACTTGGAAGGCAAGCCCAACTTCCATCTTCACTATGCCGATCTCGGCGACTCTATGAGTATCATCCAGGTGATGAACAAGGTGAAACCTACCGAGGTTTACAACCTGGCTGCTCAGAGCCACGTACAGGTAAGCTTCGACTCTCCTGAGTTTACTGCCGATGTAGACGCCACAGGTGTGCTCCGCATCCTTGAGGCCATCCGCCAGTGCGGACTGACAGATACCTGCCGTATGTATCAGGCTTCCACTTCCGAGCTCTATGGCAAGGTGGAGGAGGTTCCTCAGAACGAGAATACTCCATTCCATCCTTATTCGCCATATGCTGTTGCCAAGCAGTATGGTTTCTGGATCGTGAAGGAGTATCGTGAGGCTTACAATATGTTCTGCTGTTCGGGTATCCTCTTCAATCATGAGAGTGAGCGCCGTGGCGAGACGTTCGTGACACGTAAGATCACTCTTGCTGCAGCCCGCATCAAGCAGGGTAAGCAGGAGAAACTCTATCTGGGCAACCTGGATTCTTTGCGCGACTGGGGTTATGCCAAGGACTATGTGGAGTGTATGTGGCTCATCCTCCAGGCAGAGAAGCCTGAGGACTTCGTCATTGCCACCGGCAAGCAGCACTCTGTTCGTGAGTTCGCCCAGCTGGCTTTCCATTATGTAGGTATCGAGCTGAAGTGGGAAGGCAAGGAAGAGAACGAGAAGGGTATCTGCGTGGAAGGTCCTGAGGAGTTGATCGGCAAGACTCTCGTCGAGGTGTCTCCCGATTTCTACCGTCCTACCGATGTTGTCAATCTCTGGGGCGATCCTACCAAGGCTAAGGCCAAGCTCAACTGGAATCCCAACACCACTTCTTTCGAAGACCTTGTCAAGATCATGGTAGAGAGCGATATGGCCAAGGTTGCCGCCGAGGATGCCGGCCAGAAGGTTCGTTGCAACCTGGCTGAGTACTTGGAGAAGGGTATCGTGAAATAATCAAGAGTTTTATTTTTCAAGAATTAGAGAATTACAGAGTTCTATTTGGTGTCTCTTTTTGAAGATAAATAACTGAACTTTCGCAAGTGGTTTAAGTACGGGCTGAAGGCCCAAAAGCTCCTAGCCCAGGGCATCGCCCTGGGTATAATAGCAATCAGCAAGGCGCCCTGTAAGGGCAAAAGCTTTATGTATTGCCTGGAGTTTTAAAGCTTTTGCCCTTACAGGGCGACAGGTTTGCGCCCAAAATAACCCAGGGCGCTGCCCTGGGCTAAGAGCTTCTGCCCCTTCAGGGCGTGTTTCCCTGGGCTAAGAGCTTCTGCCCCTTCAGGGCGTGTTTCCCTGGGCTAAGAGCTTCTGCCCCTTCAGGGCGTGTGGGGCACAAAACTTGCGAAACTTCAATAAATAAGAATTTTCTTTGTTAATGCAGGTTTAAATATGGATATTTGTATATCTCTAATTCCTGTAATTCTTGACTAAATAAAAAATAGAGATAAGAAGATTCTTGATAAAAATAGAAATATGTCATTAAGCAAAGATTCTAAGATTTATATTGCAGGACACCACGGACTGGTGGGTTCTGCAATCTGGAACAACCTCGAGAAGAGAGGTTATCACAATCTTGTAGGCCGTTCGCACAAGGAACTCGACCTGACAGACCAGTATGCCGTACAGAAGTTCTTCGATGAGGAGAAGCCCGATGCTGTGGTCTTGGCAGCAGCCTTCGTGGGAGGTATCATGGCCAACTCGCTCTATCGTGCCGACTTCATCATGCAGAACATGAAGATGCAGTGCAATGTGATCAGCAATGCCTATTCGCACGGCGTGAAGAAGCTGCTCTTCCTGGGTTCTACCTGCATCTATCCTAAGGATGCACCACAGCCCATGAAGGAAGACGTGCTCCTCACCTCGCCACTCGAGTATACCAACGAGGAATATGCCATTGCCAAGATAGCAGGTCTGAAGATGTGCGAGAGCTACAACCTGCAGTATGGCACCAACTATATCGCCGTGATGCCTACCAACCTCTATGGTCCCAATGACAACTTCCACTTGGAGAACAGTCATGTGATGCCAGCCATGATGCGCAAGATATATCTTGCCAAGCTCATCCACGACGGCGACTGGCACAGTATCGAGGTGGATATGAACAAGCGCCCCATTAACCCTACCGACAAGCTCCGTGCCCTCATAGGCGAGGGAAACGTGGACGGCAACAACTCGCATGAGCGAATACTCAAGGCTCTGGAGTTCTATGGCATCTACGACAACAAGGTGGTGCTCTGGGGAACAGGAACACCTCTGCGTGAGTTCTTGTGGAGCGAGGATATGGCTGATGCCAGCGTGCACGTGCTGCTCAATGTTGACTTCAGCGATATTATCGGAATAGAGAAGTATTCTTCGGTATTCTATGGTGCCAAGGTGGATGGAGCTGTAGACCGCAACAACTCTGAGGGACGTGGTGGAGCCATTCCTTCTTTGGGTGAGATACGTAATTGCCACATCAATGTGGGCACAGGCAAGGAGCTTACCATCCGCGAGTTGTCCGAGTTGGTGGTCAAGGCCGTAGGATTCGAGGGAACCGTAGAGTTTGATGCCAGCAAGCCTGATGGAACTCCCCGTAAGCTCATTGATGTAGAGAAGCTGCACTCCCTGGGTTGGACCCACAAGGTGGAGATCGAAGACGGTGTGGAGAAACTCTACAAATGGTATCGTGACAGTTTGAAGTAAACCGATAGCCCCCGTATCTTTTATGAACGGGGGCTGTTTGTTTAATGTTGGTTTGGTATAAGTGACGTATAAACAAAAAAAATCCAGATTTCGTAGGAAATCCGGACTCTTTTATCACGAGTTATGTTGGGAAAAAGTGGGTGGTGATGGATTCGAACCACCGAAGGCATAGCCAGCAGATTTACAGTCTGCCCCATTTGGCCACTCTGGTAACCACCCTTGCTTTTCAAAAGCGATTGCAAAGGTACTGCTTTTATTTTGTTCCACCAAATATTTTGGCATTTATTTTTATATTTCCCTTTGTTTTTCTTCTGTTTGGGAGCTTTTTCTTGTCTATAGGTGGGTTTTGTAGGCCTTTTCTCTCAAAAAGCGTGTTTTTTTGATGAGCAACCATTTCGGGTGTACTTTTGTATTCTTTTTCAGAAACGATTCTTTTAGGCTTCGGTTCGTATAAATGCAGAAAAAGTAGTATCTTTGTGCCGACATTTCGGATATAGCAACAAGGAATAAAGTAATAAAGTAACTGAAGTTTCGCATGTGGTTCAAGTACGGGCTGAAGGCCCAAAAGCTCTTAGCCCAGGGCATCGCCCTGGGTATAATGGCAATCAGCAAGGCGCCCTGTAAGGGCAAAAGCTTTGTAAATTGCCTGGAGTTTTAAAGCTTTTGCCCTTACAGGGCGACAGGTTTGCTGACGTAATTACCCAGGGCGCTGCCCTGGGCTAAGAGCTTCTGCCCTTTCAGGGCGTGCTGCTTACTTGCGAAACTTGAATAAAGTAATAAAGAATCATGATAGTAACCGTGGAATGGATGGAGAGATGGTTTGAAACATTCAACATCTCCTATTTCGATGCCCAACTGCCATTGCCAGTTATGGCTTTGAGTCGTGCCAGAACCCGTTTGGGACAAATGGCGTTTAAGCGTGCATCGAGGTGGGGCAAGGTGCGTCTTTACGATTTCAAGATATCGATGACAACCTATTACGACATGACCGATCGTCAGGCCAAGAGTGTGTTGCTTCATGAGATGATACATTACGCCATAGCCTATACGGGGCTTCGCGATACCTCTTCGCATGGTGTCGTGTTTCGTGGGATGATGGACAACCTGAACCGGAAATATGGTTGGGATATCAGGGTCATGACCTCTACCAAGGGGTGGAAGGTGAGTGAGCAGGTAAAGGCTAAACAGACTTTGCGAGGTCAGCAGACATACTTGATGTTGGCCATCGAAATGCACGATGGTAAATATTACCTGTCGCGTGTCAATCCGAGTTTTGCCACGGGGATAGAGCGAAAGATCCGGGCACTTCGAGAAGTGAGACATCATCAGTGGTATACCACCCAGGAGTCTTATTTTGAAGATTATCCTCAGGTGAGAAGCCTCAGAGGGCGACGCATCTCAAAAGCCGATTATTCTAAGTTGCTCCACGTTCTGCAAGAAACCGAAATAGATGTTTAGAGAGACTGCTTGTTCCTTGTTTGACGGATAGAAAAAATCCTATAGCGAAGGGGGGCTTTGTCGCTATAGGATTGAAATCAGTGATTCGAAGTCATTGCAGAACTCGGTCATCTTGTGATAGAGCAGGTTGCAACCTTGATGGGCGAGCTCTTCGTCGGGAAGAGGTCCCGAGTTGATGGCCACGGTGAAGATATTGGCAGCAACACCAGCACGAACGCCTAAGGGCGCATTCTCCACCACGATGCCCTGCCAGGGCTTCAGGTTTCCTGCCTTCTGAAGTCCCATGAGATAAGGGTCGGGATTGGGTTTGCCCCGTTTCACGTCGTATGCCGTAACGATGTGCGACTCGTCGAGGAAGTCGCCGAAGTCGTCGAGCAATCTCAGGATGAGCGGTCGTTGTCCGCTTCCCGTCACCACGCCCACCTGCATACCGGCATTCTTGATTTTCTGCATGATGTCCTTTACCCCGGGGAAGATTTGTGCAGTAGGCATGGTGTGGAAGATTTCGGTCTTCACGTCGTACATCTTCTGTGCCTCGTCGAGCGAGATGTCGATGCCTTTCTGCTTCTTCACCATCATCTGAATGGTGTCTATGCCTCGAGCGCCCTCTGTGGCATAGGCGTCGGATGCCGTCATGTGGATGTCGAACTGCTTCATGGATTCCTGCCATGCCACGGCATGATTGGGCATGCTGTCGTACAGCACACCGTCCATATCAAAAAGAACGGCTTTAGGGTTGAACTCCCCAAAGCCGTGGTCTTTTAAGTATTTTGAAATAATATCTTTCATAATTTGAAGGAGTTAAGGATTTAAAGAAGTTAAGGAGTTAAGACAATAGTTTATAATCTTATGTCCTCTCTGTTTTTCTTGGAGAAAAGCATTTGTCTTAACTCCTTTAACTCCTTAACTCCTATAACTACTAAAATATATATTACTTTTCGTTAGCCAGACGCTCCTGGATGGCTTTGCTCTCTGCCTCATAGCCAGGCTTGTTGAGCAATGCGAACATATTCTTCTTGTATGCCTCAACACCAGGCTGGTTGAATGGGTTCACCTCTTCCAGGAGACCGCTGATGCCGCAAGCCTTCTCGAAGAAATAGATGAGCTGGCCGAGATAGTAGGCGTTCAACTCAGGCACGTTAACCAAGATGTTAGGCACACCACCGTCTACGTGAGCCAGACGGGTACCGAGCTCAGCCATCTTGTTCACCTCGTCCACACGCTTGCCCTCGAGGAAGTTCAAGCCGTCGAGGTTCTCATCGTCGTGAGGGAAGAGCAGCTTCTCGTTAGGAGTCTCAACGCTGATGACGGTCTCGAAGATAGAGCGCTCGCCCTGCTGAATCCACTGACCCATAGAGTGGAGGTCGGTAGTGAAGTCGCAGGCAGCAGGGAAGATACCCTTCTGGTCCTTGCCCTCGCTCTCGCCATAGAGCTGCTTCCACCACTCAGCGAAGTAGTGCAGCTTAGGCTGGAAGTTGCATACGATCTCGATCTTCTTGCCAGCCTGTGTGTAGAGTGCCTGACGTGTGGCAGCATAGATGGCAGCAGGGTTCTCGTCGAAAGCCACGTCCTTGCCGCAAGCCTTCTCCATGTCGACAGCACCTGCAACGAGTTGCTTTACGTCGAAGCCTGCTACGGCGATAGGCAACAAACCTACAGGAGTCAGTACAGAGAAGCGACCACCCACGTTGTCGGGGATGATGAAGCTCTTGTAGCCCTCCTTGTCAGCGCAAGTGCGTGCAGCACCCTTCTTGGCGTCGGTAACGGCCACGATGACATCCTTGGCCTCGTCCTTGCCACGCTGGTCCTCGCACTGCTTCTTCAAGAGGCGGAAAGCCAGGGCAGTCTCGGTAGTGGTACCCGACTTAGAGATGTTGATGACACCAAATTTCTTGTCCTTCAAGTATGTAGTCAACTCGTAGAGGTAGTCCTCACCGATGTTGTTTCCAGCGAAGAGGATGGTAGGGTTCTTCTTGTCTGCTACGAGCCATGCGAAAGAGTTTCCGAGGCCTTCGATGACGGCGCGTGCACCGAGGTAGCTACCACCGATACCTGCTACAACAACCACTTCGCACTTCTCGCGCAGGGTGTTGGCCACAGCCTGAATCTCGTCGAGGAACTCAGGAGTGATAGAAGATGGCAGATGCAACCATCCCAAGAAGTCGTTACCTTCACAAGTGCCGTTCTCAAGAGCTTCCTGAGCGGCCTTTACCTTAGGCTCGTAAGCCTTTACTGCACCCTCTGCGAGGAATGATGCAGCCTTTGTAATGTTTAAGCTGATACTTTTCATTTTTCCTTTTAAATATCTAAATGAATGTGTTAATGTTTCTCCTTTATCTGAACGAGTCGGTCAAGAGCTTGATTTCGATTTGCGGACTGATACGTTCGTACAATATATTATATACGGCATCGAGAATCGGCATGTTGACGTGCATGTGGCGATTGATTTCCTTCATGCACTTGGTGCCGAAATATCCCTCTGCAATCATCTCCATCTCTACCTGTGCACTCTTCACGCTGTAACCCTTGCCTATCATGGTTCCGAAGGTGCGGTTGCGCGAGAAGTTGCTGTATCCCGTCACGAGCAGGTCGCCGAGGTAGACCGAGTCGTACATGCTTCGCTCGATGGGGTGCACGGAAGTGAGGAAGCGGTGCATCTCCTGCACGGCGTTCGACATGAGCACCGCCTGGAAGTTGTCGCCATACTTCAGTCCTCCACAGATACCGGCAGCAATGGCGTAAACGTTTTTGAGCACGGAAGAGTACTCGATGCCGATCACGTCGCTCGAGGTCTTGGTCTTGATAAACTCGCTTGCCAGACAGTCGTTGGCAAAGGCCTTGGCTTTCTCGGTGTCGCTGCATCCCACGGTGAGGTAGCTGAGTCTTTCGAGCGCCACTTCTTCGGCATGTGACGGTCCGCCGATGCAGGCGAGGTTCTCATAGGGCACGTCGTACACCTGATGGAAATATTCCGAGCATACGAGGTTTTCGTCGGGCACGATACCCTTAATGGCCGTGATGATGAACTTGTCGTCAATCCGGGTTTTGAGTTTCTTGAGATGATTCTTCAGGTAGGGCGATGGTGTTACGAACACGAGTGTGTCGTAGTTCTGCACTATCTTGTTGATGTCTGAGGAGAAGAATATCTCTTCGACATTGAACCGTGCTGCTATGAGATAGGCAGGGTTGTGTCCCAGTCGCTTGAAGTCCTCGATGCGGTCGTCGCGACGCATATACCAACCTATGTGATGAGTATGTCCCACCACAATCTTGGCTATAGCTGTTGCCCAGCTTCCTCCGCCAATTATCGCAATTTTACCGCAATTATACACCTTTTTATTCAATGTTTAATGTTCTCAAGTTTTTTTCAAGAATTAGAGAATTTCAGAATTATCGCAAGTAAGTGCCACACGCCCTGAAAGGGCAGAAGCTCATAGCCCAGGGCAACGCCCTGGGTTATTACGGGCGTTAGCCTATCGCCCTGTAAGGGCAAAAGCTTTAAAAAACTCCTAACAATATATAAGGCTTTTGCCCTTACAGGGCGCCTTGCTGATTGCCTTTATACCCAGGGCGTTGCCCTGGGCTGGGAGCTTCTGCCCTTTCAGGGCGTGCTGCTTATAGGAGCTTCTTGGCTTTACCTTTGCTTTACCCTTCGGTCAGTGATTTTCAATTCCCTTCGGCCGATGACCGTTGGTTAAGGGCGTGCTGCTTATAGGAGCTTCTGGGCTTTAGCCCGTACTTGAACCACTTGCGAAACAAGAATTAGAGAATTTCAGAATTATCTCCAATTCCCTAATTCTTGAAACCCAAAAACTTGAATTTTATTTGTTTGCTGCATCAATCCAGCCCTGGATATCATCAACAGAAGGCTTCTCGTATCCGAGTTTGTACTTCTTGTTGATTTCGCCGATCTTCTGCTGTAATCCCTGAGCCTTCTCGTCGCGGATGTCGGAGATGAGGTTGAAGCCAGCCTTGCGGAGCACGTATGCCCAGTCTTCTGGCACGCCGATCTCTTCCCATTCCTTGATAGAGCTCTGAGGCATCTTCTTCTCGGGTTTCATCTGTGGGAAGAAGAGCACCTCCTGAATGAATGTCTTGCCCGTCATGAGCATGACGAGACGGTCGATACCGATGCCGATGCCCGATGTAGGAGGCATACCATACTGGAGTGCGCGCAGGAAGTCCTGGTCGATGATCATCGCCTCGTCGTCGCCCTTGTCGGCCAGTTTCATCTGGTCGATGAAGCGCTCTTCCTGGTCGATGGGGTCGTTGAGCTCAGAGTATGCGTTGGCCAGCTCCTTGCCGTTGACCATGAGTTCGAAGCGCTCGGTGAGTCCTGGCTTAGAGCGGTGCATCTTGGTGAGTGGCGACATCTCCACAGGGTAGTCGGTGATAAAGGTAGGCTGGATGAAGGTTCCCTCGCAGAACTCTCCGAAGAGCTCGTCGATGAGTTTGCCCTTGCCCATGGTCTCGTCTACGTCCATGCCCTTCTCCTTGCAGAAGTTGCGTATTTCCTCCTCGGTCTTTCCGTTGCAGTCGAAGCCGGTCTTCTCCTTGATGGCGTCGAGGATAGGCAGACGGCGGTAAGGTGCCTTGAAGCTTACGATGTTGCCGTCGATCTCGCGCTCTGGCTTGCCGTTGACAGCGATACAGATGGTTTCGAGCAACTTCTCAGTGAATGACATCATCCAGTTGTAGTCCTTGTACTGTACGTAGAGCTCCATGCAGGTGAACTCAGGGTTGTGGTTGCGGTCCATACCCTCGTTGCGGAAGTTCTTTCCGATCTCATAGACGCCCTCGAAGCCGCCTACGATGAGTCGCTTCAGATAGAGCTCGGTGGCGATACGCATGTACATATCCTGGTCGAGCGCATTGAAGTGAGTGATGAATGGGCGGGCCGAAGCACCACCTGCGATGCTCTGCAGGGTAGGAGTCTCCACCTCTGTATAACCGGCATTGTCGAGCACACTGCGCAGGGTGCGCAATACTGTGGCACGCTGCAGGAAGGTGTCCTTCACGCCGTCGTTGACGATGAGGTCGACATAGCGCTGGCGATAGCGCAGCTCAGGGTCGTCGAACTTGTCGTATGCCACTCCGTCCTTGTACTTCACGATAGGGAGTGGCTTGAGGCTCTTGGAGAGCAGGCACAGCTCCTTGGCGTGAACGGAGATCTCGCCTGTCTGTGTGCGGAAGACGAAACCCTTGACACCGATGAAGTCACCGATGTCGAGCAATTTTTTGAATACCGTATTGTAAAGGTCCTTGTTCTCGTCGGGACAGATTTCGTCGCGGGCGATATAGACCTGTATTCTTCCCTTAGAATCCTGCAACTCGGCGAAGCTTGCCTTGCCCATCACGCGTCGGCCCATCATACGGCCTGCGATCACTACCAGGCGTGGTTCGTCCTCGTCTTTGAACTCAGCCTTGATGTCTGTGCTGAATGCATTGGTTGGAAACTCTGCTGCTGGGTATGGGTCGATGCCCATCTCTCGCAATGTCTGAAGACACTGTCTGCGAACTATTTCCTGTTCGCTCAACTCTAAAATGTTCATATTCTATTGAGATATATCTTATTATTCGTGGTGCAAAAATACGAATAAAATTTTAACTGACGTAGTATTTTATGCTTTTTAATATATTAATAATGTGCAAACGATGCAAAATAGATGAGTTTTCCCTTCGTTAAGTCAGAAAAAGACAGGAACTTCCTCATGTGCGGAAGTTGAGTAAATGTGAGATAAAAGTATAAAATTACCTTATTTATTTTGTTTTATCTCTTATTTCTATTAATTTTGCATTATACTTAAAAAAAAACAGCACAATGAACATAGATGAAATAGTAAAGAGGATAAGTAAGACCGACGGACTGTCGAAGACGCTGGGTATGAAATTCATCTCTACCCCCGAGCCCGATACCATCATGGCGACGATGAAGGTCGACGAGCGCAATCGCCAGCCCTTTGGATTCCTGAGTGGTGGCGCCTCGCTGGCGCTGGCCGAGAATGTGGCGGGCATAGGCTCGCTGGCACTCTGTCCGGGACGCATTGCCGTGGGCATCAACGTGAGCGGCACCCATGTCATCGCCGTATCCGAGGGCGACACCGTTACCGCTTACGCCAAGTTGGTGCACAAGGGAAGAGTGCTGCACACATGGCAGGTGGACATACGCAACTCGCAGGGCGAGACCGTGTGCACCGTGCAGGTGACCAACTATGTGATCACTCCGAAGAAAGACCAACCCAAGAAACAGGCAGAATAAAAAGATGACGGCTTTTGCGTATTATCGTTTGCCCTGCGAGCAGCATGCCACCTATGTGGCGCAGCACGTGGGAGAGCCCGAAATCCTCTCCTCTGTGGCTCAGCTCAATGGCAGGGAAGGCTTCGTGATAGCGCCCTTCCAGCCTTCGGCCGAATGCCCCGTGGTGCTGATTCGTCCCGACGAAGTGCGTGACTTTGTGCCAGAAGCTCAGTGCGTTGATGATGCCAAGGGAGGACGACGAGTGCAGAAATCGCCCTGCACAGAGGCTTATGCCCGCGACTATGAATGTTTTCACGGGCAGTTGGAGCGTGGCGTGTTTCGCAAGATAGTCTTGGCACGCAAGTCCACCCTGCACACCCGCCTGTCGGCAGAGGCACTCTTCCAGAAGGCCTGTCGTCTGTATCCCCGTCTCTTTGTGGCTTTGGTGTATACAGAGCCTTCGGGAATGTGGCTGATGGCAACGCCCGAAATCCTACTCCAGGGCAACGGCAATGCCTTTCAGACCATGTCGTTAGCGGGCACGCAGAAGGCGCCTGCTACTATCATCCCGCCCTTATCCACGAAGGCTGTAGAGGGCCTGGAGTGGCCGCAGAAGGACCAGGAGGAGCAGCAGTACGTCACCGATTATATCGAGGCGTGCATCAGGACCTTCTCCGACGACTATCGTCTGCAGGGTCCCTACACGATGACGGCGGCCCATCTGTGTCATCTGCGTACCGATATCCATTTCCGTCTGCCCTGTGCCGACGTGCTGGGCGATGTGCTCGAAGCGCTCTATCCCACGCCAGCCGTGTGTGGCATTCCCAAGGAGCCAGCCCGTAGGTTTATCCTGCGTCATGAGCACGAGCCCCGTCGGTACTACAGTGGTTTCGTGGGCATGCTGTCGCCCCGTTCCGATACCCATCTCTTCGTGTCGCTCCGCTGTATGCGTCTTCTGCCTGGTGGCATCTGCGAGCTCTATGCCGGTGGCGGCCTCCTGAAGGAGAGCGAGATGGAGAAGGAGTGGAGGGAGACCGAGGCCAAGATGCAGACCATGATGGAGCTGGTTTGAGTTTAGGGAGAATACTCAGGAGTTAAAGGAGTTAAGGAGTTAAAGGAGTTAAGGAGTTAAGACAACAGCTTTGTGGGTGTATTCATTAAGCTGCACGCCTTGAACCAACGGTCACTGGCCGAAGGAAATTGAAAATCTCTGGTCGAAGGGTAAAGCAAAGGTAAAGGGCAACAGCTCCTACAAGCAGCACGCCCTGAAGGGGCAGAAGCTCTTAGCCCAGGGCAACGCCCTGGGTATAAAGGCAATCAGCAATGCGCCCTGTAAGGGCAAAAGCTTTACAAATTGCCCCTGGAGTTTCAAAGCTTTTGCCCTTACAGGGCGACAAGTTTGCGAACATGATAACCCCCAGGGCGTTGCCCTGGGCTAACAGCTTCTGCCCCTTCAGGGCGTGCTACTTATAGGAGCTTCTGGGTTTTTCAGGGCGTGCTGCTTATGGACGTGTGGAGTGGACTTGACCTTTCCCCATTCCTTCAAGGCATTTGTCTTAACTCCTCAGCGACCGCAGGGAGCGATAACTCCTTAACTCCTTTAACTCCTGAAATTAAACATTCAACATTCATAAAAAAAATGTATAGCAATATCGAGAATGTCAATATCCTGACCAGTGTGCTCAAGAGCCATGGTGTAAGGCGAGTGGTGGTGTGTCCCGGAAGCAGGAACGCCCCCTTGGTTCACAATTTCAACGAGGCGGAGGGCATCACGTGCTATCCCGTCACCGACGAGCGCAGTGCCGGTTTCATGGCCTTGGGCATGTCGATGGCAGGCTCGCTGGGCTATAGTCCCGACCCTGTGGCGGTGTGCGTCACCTCGGGCTCAGCCCTGCTCAATGTCTATCCCGCCGTCGCCGAGGCCTACTATCAGAAGTTGCCCATCATCGTCATCTCTGCCGACCGCCCCGAGGCGTGGATAGGTCAGCAGGACGGGCAGACCCTTCCGCAAGCCCACGTCTTCGGACAGATGGTGAACAGGAGTGTCGACCTGCCGATGATTACACCTTATTTATTAGACCACCCTGCCTCTGCCCAGATGCACGACGAGCAGGCATGGTATTGCGAGCGACAGGCCCACGAGGCCGTCATCGACTGCGTGCACCGCAAGTCGGGCCCCGTGCACATCAACATACACATCGCCGAGCCCCTCTACGAGTTCACCCAGAAGGAGCTCCCCCATACCCACTGGGTAGACTATGTGAGGACCGGTCTCTACGGAGGCGGATTCCACTATGGCGACCTGCTCGACTTCCTGAACGCCCGCAGGCCGATGATCGTCGTGGGACAGGACTATCCCTCGACCATGCTCCATGGCATCAAGAACATCAGCTCGTGGGCAGTGACGCTCATCGAGCCCACCGCTCTCGGCACGTCGAGCAAGGACCCCGCCTCGCACGACTACTCCAGCAACCTCTTGGCAAGCAGTTTCGAGGAGGTGCTCGCCCGGTTGGAGAAAGGAGAGATAGAGGTGCCCGTGATGCGGCGACGCATGGCGACCTACAATGTCGAGGACCTCATGCCCGACTTCATCCTCTATGTGGGCGGCACGCTGGTGAGCAAGCGCCTCAAGCAGTTCCTGCGACGGGCAGCCCGCAGCAGGGAGCAGGGCGGAGGCGGAGCCAAGGTGTGGCGGGTGAGCAAGGACGGCGAGATGGTGGACACCTTCATGCACATAGACCGCATCTTCCAGTGCGACCCCGACCAGCTGGCCTCTGCCATGACCGATTACGACCAGGCCTACAGTGCCGATGTCGACGACTTCAAGGACCGGTGGTTCTGGGCTCTGCGTGCGGCCAAACGGCACGCCTACGATTATGAGCCGCCCTACAGCAGCATGGCGGCAGTGAAATACTTCCAGCAGGAGTATCTTGCCCACTCCGTGCTGGGCGACACGAGCGAGTGCCGTCTCTTCTATGGCAACAGCATGCCCATCCGCCTGGCGGGCATCTACGCCTGCCAGTATGTGCATTGCTGTCGTGGCGTCAACGGCATCGAGGGCACGCTCTCTGCGGCAGCAGGCCTGTCGGTGGTGCTCTCCGAACAGCATCATCCCGACGCCAAGAGCCAGCAGAAGGTGTTCTGCGTGCTGGGCGACCTGAGCTTCTTCTACGACCAGAACGCCCTCTGGAACCGCAATATCAACGGCAGTCTGCGCATTCTCCTGCTCAACAATGGCGGAGGTGCCATCTTCGGCAAGTTCGAGGGACTGAAGGAGAGTGCCGCCCGCGAGCGCTTGGTGATGGCAGAGCACGTCACCTCGGCCTGTCACCTCTGTCAGGCTCACGGAGTGGCTTATCAGAATGCCGACGACATGGCCTCCCTACGACAGGGCATCGACTGGCTCATCCATACCGAGTCCGACCGCCCCATGCTCATGGAGGTGTTCACCGATATCGATGCCGACAACGAGGCCGTGGAGGGATTTTTCGGGGAGAATACTCAGAAGTTAAGGAGTTAAAGGAGTTAAAGGAGTTAAAGGAGTTAAAGAGTTAAAGGAGTTAAGGAGTTAAGGAGTTTAAGGAGTTAAGACAACAGTCTTTGTGGGTGTATTCATTAAGCAGCACGCCCTGAAAGGGCAGAAGCTCTTAGCCCAGGGCAACGCCCTGGGTATAAAGGCAATCAGCAATACGCCCTGTAAGGGCAAAAGCTTTACAAATTGCCCCTGGAGTTTTAAAGCTTTTGCCCTTACAGGGCGACAAGTTTTGCGAACATGATAACCCCAGGGCGTTGCCCTGGGCTAGGAGCTTCTGCCCTTTCAGGGCGTGCTGCTTATATGAGCTTCTGCCCTTTCAGGGCGTGCTGCTTATATGAGTTTCTGCCCTTTCAGGGCGTGCTGCTTATATGAGTTTCTGCCCTTTACCTTTGCTTTACCCTTCGGCCAGCGATTTCCAATTCCCTTCGGCCGGTGACCGTTGGTTCAGGGCGTGCTGCTTATATGAGCGATAACTCCCTTAACTTCTGAACAAGCGAAATTTGAATAAACCACAAAATACAACGATATGAGAGAATGGAAAAAAATAGAAGGATTTGATTTCAAGGAAATCATCTTCGAAGAGTATCATCACATAGCCAAGATAACCATCAACCGAGAGCGTTATCGCAATGCCTTCACACCCCTCACCACATGGGAGATGTCGCAGGCCTTCAGCTATTGCCGTGAGAGTCAGGACATACGGGTGGTCATCCTCACCGGAGCAGGCGACAAGGCCTTCTGTGCCGGAGGCGACATGCACGTCAAGGGACGCGGAGGATACGTGGGAACCGACGGAGTGCCACGCCTCAATGTGCTCGACGTGCAGATGCAGATACGCCGTCTGCCCAAGCCCGTCATCGCCATGGTGAACGGCTATGCCATCGGTGGCGGCCATGTGCTCCACGTGATGTGCGACCTCACCATCGCCTCCGAGAATGCCATCTTCGGACAGACGGGTCCCAAGGTGGGAAGCTTCGACGCAGGCTTCGGTGCCTCTTACTTAGCACGCATGGTGGGACAGAAGAAGGCCCGCGAGATATGGTTCCTGTGCCGACAGTACAGCGCCCGTGAGGCCGAGGAGATGGGCATGGTCAACAAGGTGGTGCCCCTCGCCGAGCTGGAGGACACCTGCGTGGAGTGGGCAGAGATTATGATGGAACGCTCGCCCTTGGCACTGCGCATGATCAAGGCCGGACTCAATGCCGAGCTCGACGGACAGGCTGGCATCCAGGAACTGGCAGGCGATGCCACCATGCTCTATTACACCATGGACGAGGCGCAGGAGGGCGGCAAGGCCTTCCTCGAGAAGCGCAAGCCCCGCTTCGACGACTATCCACAGTTCCCATGATGCTCTGAGGAGTGACGGAGTGAGAGAGTTAAGACAACAGCTTTGTGGACTTGATTACAAGCAATAAGGCTATTGTCTTAACTCCTTTGACTCAAAGGTTCAAAAAAGTTCGACCTGTACGGATGGAATTACGCAGCACGCCCTGAACCAACGGTCACCGGCGCGTAGCGGAAAGGTAAAGGGCAGAAGCTCTTAGCCAAGGATTGTTATGGACCACAAGCAGCACGCCCTGAAAGGGCAGAAGCTCTCAGCCCAGGGCAACGCCCGCAAGCAGCACGCCCTGAAGGGGCAGAAGCTCATAGCCCAGGGCAACGCCCTGGGTATAATGGCAATCGGCAAGGCGCCCTGTAAGGG
>ERZ507057.37-NODE-37-length-47884-cov-39.4593_pt1 | contig 47884 bp, 41 predicted proteins | sample MGYA00512289_ERZ507057 | MGnify/ENA metagenome assembly ERZ507057 | reverse complement strand
ACTTGCGCCGATGGTACTGCAATGCAATGCGGGAGAGTAGGTAGCCGCCTCCTTTCAATTTCAGAAGCCTCGATTACGAAAGTAGTCGGGGCTTTTTTGTGTTTTTTATCTGCTCACGATTTTTTTTATCAGCAGATGACGTAGATTACACGGATTTTTATTATCTTTGCAACATGATTTGGACCGATAGAATACGACAGGTGAAGATTTTTCTGGTGATAGCGGCAGTGTTTATTGCTGTCGCCTCTCTTGTTGTGTCCCATTTTCTGGTTCGTGATTTAGCTGACGAGGAACGCAACCGTATGGCGGTTTGGGCTGAAGCTATGCGTACGCTTAATAATGCAGATGAGAATACTGACTTGAACTTGGTATTGAAGGTTATCAATGAAAACAATTCCATTCCGGTTATCGTGATGGATTCTGAAAACCATGCTCAGACTTTTCGTAACGTTGATGTGGAAGGGAAAGATTATGCTGATTCTCTGGCTTATGCTTCTGCCCTCGGTCAGCGGCTCTTGAAACAAGGCAAGAATATTAAAATAGAACTAGATGATTCAACGCATGACTATATTCAGGTTTGCTATGATGAATCCCTTATGATACGGCGTCTGTCTGCTTATCCTTATATACAGTTGGGGGTAGTCATGCTCTTTGTGGTTATAGCCATCTTTGCTTTGCTTACTTCCAAAAGAGCGGAACAGAATAAGGTGTGGGTGGGGTTGTCTAAAGAAACGGCTCATCAGTTGGGTACTCCTATTTCCAGTCTGATGGCTTGGATTGAAATTCTGAAAATGAATTATCCCGACGATGATCTCATTCCCGAAATGAACAAGGATATTCAGCGTTTACAACTGATAGCAGACCGTTTCTCAAAGATTGGTGCCCTGCCAGAACCAGTTCCTGCCAGTTTGAACGATGTGATGAATCATGTTATAGACTACATGGATCGTCGAACTTCGAAGAATGTCAAAATGGTGAAGGAAATTCCTGAACAGGATGTTATTGTTAAGATGAATGCTTCTCTCTTTGAATGGGTGATAGAAAATCTTTCGAAGAATGCTGTTGATGCTATGGGAGTAAAAGGTGGACAGATTACGCTCCATGTGGAAGAGACGGATGATAAAGCTATTATAGAAGTTTCAGATACTGGAAATGGTATTAGAAAGAAGGATTTGAAGAATGTGTTCCGTCCTGGTTTTACAACCAAAAAACGAGGTTGGGGCTTAGGTTTATCACTAGCTAAGCGAATCGTAGAAGAATATCATCATGGTAAAATATGGGTGAAAAGTACTGAAATTGGGCATGGAACCACCTTCAGAATCGAGTTAAAGAAAGAATAATCAATTAATAATGAGTGATTTTAGTGATTTTTACATAAAAAATTATTTTATCTCAAAAATTATTTGTAACTTTGCAGCCCGAAACAATATAGTATATATTGAATATGTGTAACATAGATTCTTTTAAGATTGATTTGAAAGCTTTACCTCAAGGTATAACCGAAAAGGAATTTAAGCTTACCAATGAATATTTTGAGGCAATCGATGCTCCTGATGTTCAGAGAGGCGAGTTGTCAAGTAGTCTGTCTATCAATAGGACGGACGACTTCTTCGAACTCAATTTTCATACAGAGGGAGTGGTTCACATACCATGCGACATCTGTCTGGACGATATGGACCAAACCATTGAGACTGATGACAGACTTGTCGTAAAATTCGGAGAAGAGTACTCAGAGGATGATGAACTGGTGACTGTGGCCGAGAACGAAGGAATGCTCGATGTCGCTTGGTTTATCTATGAATTTATAGATCTCAATATTCCCATCAAGCATGTGCATGCACCTGGAAAATGCAACCCTGCTATGATTGAAATGCTACAGCAGCATTCTGCCGCCCGAAGCGGTGAGGAAGAAGAGGAAGCTGTGGATCCACGCTGGGCAGCACTCTTAAAATTAAAAAAGTAAAATTCAAAAATTAAAACATTTAAAAAATTATGGCACATCCTAAAAGAAGACAGTCAAAGACACGTACACTTAAGAGAAGAACTCATGATAAGGCAGTAGCTCCTACATTGGCAGTTTGCCCTAACTGTGGTGCATACTATGTATACCACACTGTTTGCCCTACTTGCGGTTACTATCGTGGTAAGGTTGCAATCGTTAAGGAAGCAGCTGAATAATGGGTAAGATTAATGCTGTAATTACAGGTGTCGGTGGCTACGTGCCAGACTATATCCTCAACAATGAGGAGTTATCTCGCATGGTAGATACTACAGATGAGTGGATTACCACCCGTGTGGGTATCAAAGAGCGCCGCATCCTTACAGAGGAAGGTCTTGGAACCAGCTATCTGGCACGAAAAGCTGCCAAGCAGTTGATTCAGAAGACTGGCGTGGATCCAGATACAATCGATGCATTGATTGTAACAACCACGACACCTGACTATAAGTTCCCTTCTACAGCATCTATCGTCCTCGGCAAGCTGGGTTTGAAGAATGCTTTTGCATTTGACTTCTCTGCTGCTTGCTGTGGATTCTTGTATACCCTTGATGTTGCTGCAAGCATGATTCAGAGTGGTAGATACAAGAAGATTATTGTGATTGGTGCTGACAAGATGTCTTCACTGGTAGATTACACTGACCGTGCTACTTGCGTTCTCTTCGGAGATGGTGCAGGTGCGGTTTTGGTGGAGGCAACTGAAGAGGAGAACGTTGGAGTTCAGAACTCATACCTTCGTACAGATGGACAAGGTTTGCCTTTCCTTCACATGAAGGCTGGTGGTTCTGTTTGCCCTCCTTCACATTTTACAGTTGATCATCGTCTGCATTATCTTTATCAGGAAGGTCGTACTGTATTCCGTTACGCAGTAACAGATATGAGCAACGACGTGATGAAAATCATGGAAATGAACAACCTGAAGGCTGATGATGTGAACTGGGTAATTCCTCACGAGGCTAATCTCCGTATTATTGAGGCAGTAACCAAGCGTGCTGGAATTCCACTTGATAAGGTGGTTGTAAACATCGATCATTATGGAAATACTAGTGCAGCAACAATTCCATTGGCACTCTGGGATGCAGAAAGCCAATTGAAGAAGGGCGATAACGTCATCTTCACAGCATTTGGTGCAGGATTTGTACATGGCGCTTCTTTCTATAAGTGGGCGTATGATGGCGCTGCTTACGGAAAGTAATCTATAAAAATAGGATAGAATAATTATCTATATAAGGAAACGCATCTTTCTTATTTCTCTATAAATAAGTAAGGATGCGTTTCTTTAGCTTAAAAACAATAGAGCTTAACTTCTTGATAGTAAATTTTGCTAAATTCAATTTTTTATGCATAAAGCTGGTTTCGTTAATATAGTAGGTAACCCTAATGTGGGAAAAAGTACCTTGATGAATCAATTGGTGGGTGAACGTATTAGTATTGCAACTTTTAAGGCTCAGACAACCCGTCATCGTATCATGGGTATTGTGAATACTGATGATATGCAGATTGTATTTTCTGATACTCCTGGTGTTTTGAAGCCTAATTACAAGATGCAGGAGATGATGCTTGCCTTCTCTGAGAGTGCATTGGCGGATGCTGATGTGCTGCTTTATGTGACTGATGTGATAGAAAACCCTGAAAAGAACATGGAATTCTTGGAAAAGGTTAAGAAAATGCAGATTCCTGTACTCTTGCTCATCAACAAGATTGATCAGAGTGATTCGAAGAAGTTGGGTGATATTGTTGAAAAATGGCACTCTTTGTTGCCTAATGCAGAGATTCTTCCTATCTCAGCGAAGAATAAATTCGGAACGGATATGCTCTTGAAGCGCATTAAGGAACTCTTGCCAGAATCTCCTGCTTTCTTTGATAAGGATCAGTTGACAGACAAGCCTGCCCGTTTCTTCGTTTCTGAGATTATCCGAGAAAAGATTTTGCTCTATTATGATAAGGAAATTCCTTATTCTGTAGAGGTAAGAGTGGAACGATTTAAGGAAGATGAAAAACGTATCCACATCAATGCTGTGATTTATGTTGAACGTGATTCACAAAAGGGTATCATCATCGGTCACCAGGGGATCGCATTGAAAAAGGTGAATACCGAGAGTCGTAAGGCTTTGGAAAAGTTCTTCGACAAGAAAATCTTTTTGGAGACTTTCGTAAAAGTTGATAAGGATTGGCGCAGTTCTCAGCGAGAACTTGATGCCTTTGGATATAATCCGGAATAATTGATAGTGATTAATGATCAGTGATTAGCATAGTTCTAATCACTAATCACTAAAAACTAATCACTAATATCAACTTCTCCTCCCTGAATGTAATCGAGGGAGTGACTCTCGCCAAAAGGGCGAGGGCCGGAGCAAGGTCAGCTTCGGCAAATTATTAACTTGGATGCAGAGACCACATCCTTGAATACCTCCTAAAAGGAAGGAGGATAATGACTGTTTATGGCAAATTTAGTAGCTATTGTAGGACGCCCTAATGTGGGTAAGTCTACTTTATTTAATCGTTTGACTCAATCACGTCGCGCTATCGTTAGTGATACTGCCGGTACTACTCGTGACCGCCAGTATGGTAAGTGCAGTTGGAATGGAAGAGAATTTTCTGTTGTTGATACCGGTGGTTGGGTTGTAAAATCTGATGATATTTTTGAAGATGCTATCCGCAAGCAGGTGCTTGTTGCTACCGAAGAGGCTGATCTGGTTCTTTTCCTGGTAGACGTTAACACGGGCCTTACTGATTGGGATGAGGACGTGGCGCTTATTTTGCGTCGTGCCAAATTGCCTGTTATCCTTGTTGCTAACAAGGTTGATAACAGTGCTGAGTATTATCAGGCTGCTGAGTTCTACAAGTTAGGCTTGGGTGATCCTCAGTGTATCAGTGCTGCTACAGGTGGTGGTACTGGTGATTTGCTTGATATGATTTTGGACAAACTTCAGGACAATCCTGAGGAGGCAATCGAAGAAGATATTCCTCGTTTTGCGGTAGTAGGTCGTCCGAATGCTGGTAAGAGTAGTATTATCAATGCTTTTATTGGTGAGGATCGTAATATCGTGACAGAAATTGCAGGTACTACACGTGACAGTATCTATACTAGATATGATAAGTTCGGTTTCGATTTCTACCTGGTTGATACAGCCGGTATCCGTCGTAAGAACAAGGTAAGCGAAGACTTGGAATTCTATTCAGTGATGCGTTCTATCCGTGCCATCGAGAATAGTGATGTTTGCATCCTGATGCTTGATGCTACCCGTGGTATCGAAACCCAGGATATGAACATCTTCCAGTTGATTCAGAAGAATAACAAGAGTCTGGTAGTTGTAGTAAACAAATGGGACTTGGTTGAGGAGAAGAATCAGAAGGTAATTGATACTTTTGAAAATGCTATCCGCAAGCGTATGGCTCCATTCGTAGACTTTCCTATCATCTTTGCTTCAGCCTTGACTAAGCAGCGTATTTTCCGAGTATTGGAAACTGCCAAGGATGTTTACCAGAACCGTAAGGCTCATATCGGAACATCTAAGTTGAATGAGGTGATGTTGCCTATTATCGAGGCATATCCTCCACAGAGCGTAAAGGGTAAGTATATCAAGATTAAGTATTGCACCCAGTTGCCTAATACAACGATTCCTTCGTTTGTGTTCTATGCAAACTTGCCTCAGTATGTCAAGGAGAACTATCGCCGTTTCCTGGAGAATAAGATTCGTGAGAACTGGTCATTACATGGCTGTCCTATCAACGTCTTCATTCGTCAGAAGTAAATAAATGAAGCGAAGAATGCAGAATCAAAGTGTATAAAAATGAAGAAACTTTTGATTTTTATGATATTCATGGTGGGATTGGTATTTTCTTCCTGTAGGGAGGAGAAACCTGATCCTGGCTATCTTGCAGGTATTGCTGCCAAGGGATATTATGATTTGCTTTTAGAGGGAAAGTATAAGGAGTTTGTAGATGGTTACAATCAACCTTATCGGTTGCCAAAGGGCTATCAGGATCAATTGCTGATGAATGCCAAAATGTTTGTTGAGCAGCAGCAAGATGAACATAAAGGTATGGTTAAGGTGAATGTACTGAATGCAAAGGCTGATACAGCGCATCATGTTGCTGATGCTTTTCTGCAAGTGGTGTATGGTGACAGTACTAAAGAACAGATTGTGGTACCTATGGTAGAGGTCAAGGATGCCTGGAAAATGAGATAGTATTTATTCGGTAATAAAAAAGCCATCAGCCAGTTTCTGGGCTGATGGCTTTTTTTGAACGGTACTGTTTTATTTGTTTTTAGCTTCTTCCAGCTCCACCTCCTTTACTTTGCGGAAGAGATCGGAAGCAAAGACTAAATCGTTGAGTTTCTCGTTTGTTGAGGTCATCACTTCAGCTTTGTTGCCTTGCCATTCTTTATGACCTTGGTAGATAAAGCAGATGTTTTCACCAATGCCCATCACCGAATTCATGTCGTGGGTGTTGATGATGGTAGTCATATTATAGTCTTTGGTGATACCTGAAAGCAGTTCATCTATCACAAGTGAGGTCTTTGGATCCAAACCTGAGTTTGGCTCATCGCAGAACAAGTATTTCGGATTCATTACGATGGCACGTGCAATAGCTACTCGTTTCTGCATACCACCCGATATTTCTCCAGGATATTTCTGCTGAGCCTCTATCAGATTGACGCGGTCAAGACATTCCTGAGCCCGTTTTACGCGCTCCCTGTAATTCATGGTAGAGAACATATCAAGTGGAAACATGACATTCTCAAGTACATTCAGAGAGTCGAATAGGGCTGCACTTTGGAAAATCATTCCCATCTCGCGGCGCATCTGGACTTTTTCTTTTTTTGACATCCGGATGAAGTCACGGTCATCGTAAAGAACTTCACCACTTGTAGGCTGAAGCAATCCTACGAGATTCTTCATGAGTACGGTCTTTCCGGAACCACTCTGTCCGATTATCAAATTAGTCTTTCCTGTTTCAAAGGTGACGTTTATATTGTCTAATACAACCTTGTCGCCAAACGACTTGGTGAGATTTCTAACTTCTATCATAGTTTACGAGAGAATTTGAGTAAGGAAAACATCTGAAAACAGAATCAAAACACTAGAACTGACAACGGCATCGGTTGACGATTTTCCAACCTCCACAGATCCACCTTCTACTGTATAACCGAAATAAGAAGATACGCTGGAAATGATGAATGCAAAGAAAAGGCTCTTGATAATGCTCATCCATACAAACCATTGGTTAAATGAATGTTGCAAGCCAAGTGTCAGATCATCTGGTGGCAGGATATGCCCAATATATGCCGTTCCATAGGCGCCGATGATACCCATGCCAGAACTGAAGATAACCAGGAATGGCATGATGGTAACCAAACCGAGAATTTTAGGCAGAATGAGGTAACATGCAGAGTTCACTCCCATGATATCAAGGGCATCAATCTGTTGGGTGACACGCATCGTTCCCAACTCCGAAGCGATATTAGAGCCCACCTTACCTGCAAGAATCAGACACATGATACTTGATGAGAACTCCAGAAGCATGATTTCTCGGGTGGTGTAGCCGGAAACCCATCGTGGCATCCAAGGGCTCTGGATGTTCAATTTCATCTGGATGCAGATAACGGCTCCAATGAAGAAGGATATCAGTAAGACGATGCCTATGGAGTCAACACCCAATTGCGACATCTCCTTGATGTATTGTTTCAAGAACATGCGCATGCGCTCAGGACGGGAAAAAGAACGTCCCATCAATATGAGATATTTACCGAAGGTGGTAAGCCATTTTTCTATTAACATGCTATTATAAAACTGAATTTTGCTGCAAAATTAACCAAAATCCTCTAAAAAACTGCAATATTATGAATAGTTTTTGATTTTATAAGCGATATTTCCTTTATTTTTAGTATTTTTGCAGCCAAATTAGCTAATTATGGACGAAATTAACAATAACGAACAGCAAAATCAGGATTCTCTGGTTTTGCGAACAGAGGGATTGGTGAAGCGCTATGGTAAACGAACGGTTGCCAATGGAGTTTCTATCAATGTGAAGCAAGGAGAAATTGTGGGATTGCTGGGACCTAATGGTGCCGGTAAGACAACTTCTTTCTATATGACAACTGGACTTGTTGTACCTAATGAGGGACATGTCTTTCTGGGAGATCAGGAAATTACAGATTTTCCGGTATACAAACGTGCCCGTGCGGGAATCGGATACCTTCCTCAGGAGGCCAGTGTTTTCCGCAAGATGAGTGTGGAGGACAATATACTTTCTGTCTTGGAAATGACAGGAAAGCCACGTAGTTATCAGTTGCAGAAGTTAGAGAGTCTTATTAACGAGTTTCGTCTCAATAAGGTTCGCAAGAACAAGGGTGACCAGCTTTCCGGAGGTGAGCGTCGCCGTACAGAGATAGCCCGTTGCCTGGCTATAGACCCTAAGTTTATCATGCTCGATGAGCCATTTGCCGGTGTTGACCCTATTGCGGTAGAAGATATTCAGCATATTGTATGGCAGTTGAAGTATCGCAATATCGGTATTTTGATTACCGACCATAATGTACAGGAGACTCTTACCATTACAGATAGAGCCTATCTTCTGTTCGAAGGAAAGATCCTTTTTCAGGGCAAACCAGAGGAATTGGCAGAGAATAAGATTGTGCGCGAAAAGTATCTGAGTAACAGTTTTGTGCTCAGAAAGAAGGACTTTCAGCTCATAGATGAGCAAAAAAGAGTCAAAGAAGCAGCGTCTGATGGTTAAAAATCATTTTTTTTCTCTTATATATTAGGTATATCCATTAAAAATGTGTAATTTTGCAAGCCAATTGCGGTTATACACGAAAACTGTAGAATTAAAGAAAATATTAACAATAATAAAATAACAAACATCAAGATGAAAATTTCATTTGAAAATCCTGACAAGATTAATGGTCTTTTGACCCTCGTTGTCGAAGAGGAAGATTACAAGAATGATGTCGAGAAGACATTGAAAGATTATCGTAAGAAGGCTAATGTTCCAGGTTTCCGTCCTGGTCAGGCTCCTATGGGTATGATTAAGCGCCAGTTCGGTGCATCTGTAAAGATGGAGGCCATCAACAAGCTCGTTGGCCAGGAGATTTACAAGTATGTACAGGACAACAATATCCAGATGCTCGGCGAGCCTCTCCCATCAGAGAAGCAGGAGCCAGCTGACTTGGAGAAAGGTACTTCTTTCACATTTATGTTTGATATCGCTGTTGCTCCAGAGTTCAAGGTAACTCTCAATGGTCGCGACAAGGTTGATTATTATAACATCACAGTTGACGATAAGATTCTCGATCAGCAGATTGATATGTACGCTCAGCGTGCAGGTAGCTACGAGAAGGCTGAGAAGTACGAGGAGAATGACCTTTTGAAGGGTGACTTGCGTGAACTTGATGAGAATGGCAATACCAAGGAAGGTGGTATCACTGTAGAGGGTGCCATCCTGATGCCTAGCTACATCAAGGTTGACGAGCAGAAGAATCTCTTCAACGATGCTAAGCTCGGTGATGTAATCACATTCAACCCTAAGAAGGCTTATCCAGAGAACGATACAGAGGTTTCTTCACTCCTGAAGATTGAGCGTGAAGCTGTTAAGGACTTGGAGTCAGAGTTCAGCTTCCAGATTACAGAAATCCAGCGTTTCAAGAAGCATGAGATCAATGAAGAACTCTTCAAGCAGGTTCTCGGTGAGGATACTGACGTGAAGGACGAGGCTGCTTTCCGTGCTAAGATTGCAGAGGGCTTGCAGGCACAGCTCGTTAACGACTCAGATTATAAGTTCATCCTCGATGTTCGCGAGCACTGCGAGAAGAAGGTTGGTGAATTGCAGTTCCCAGATGCACTCTTGAAGCGTATCATGTTGGCTAACAACAAGGATAAGGGTGAGGAGTTCGTAGAGAAGAACTATGCTGAGAGCATCAAGGAGTTGACATGGCATCTTATCAAGGAGCAGCTCATCAAGGCTCAGAACATCAAGATTGATGACAATGACCTTATGGAGACAGCTAAGGAGGCAGCTCGTGCTCAGTTCGCTCAGTATGGTATGAACAACATTCCTGAGGAGTACATTGAGAACTATGCTAAGGAAATCCTCAAGAAGGGTGACGCTACAGATGCACTTGTAGATCGCTCTATCGATCGTAAGTTGGCTGCAGCTCTGAAAACAGCTGTAAAACTCAACGAAAAGGAGATTTCTGTAGAAGATTTCAACAAGATGATGCAGGAATAACATTTTTTTGAAAAAAAACTTCAAATAAATACGAGGTTATCGACTTTTTTTATTATCTTTGTTCCACCGAACGAGAAATAAGGGTCGATAACCTCTTTTTTCGTATGGTTTAAGACGTAAAATACTATATAGATATGAACGATTTTAGAAAATATGCAACCAAGCATCTTGGTATGAATGGTATGGTGCTTGATGATGTTATTAAGGCACAGGCTCAGTATATGAACCCTTACATCTTGGAGGAGCGTCAGCTGAACGTTACTCAGATGGATGTGTTCTCTCGCTTGATGATGGACCGTATCATCTTCCTGGGTACACAGATTGATGACTACACCGCAAATACATTGCAGGCGCAATTGCTGTATCTGGATTCTGTAGATAGTGGCAAAGATATTTCTATCTATTTGAATAGTCCTGGTGGTAGCGTTACTGCCGGTTTGGGTATTTATGATACCATGCAGTTTATCTCTAGCGATGTAGCTACTATCTGTACAGGTATGGCTGCTTCTATGGCTGCCGTGCTGCTCGTTTCTGGCCAGGAGGGTAAACGCTCTGCTTTGCCACATAGCCGTGTCATGATTCACCAGCCATTAGGAGGCGTTCAGGGTCAGGCTTCTGATATTGAGATTGAGGCTCGCGAAATCTTGAAGATGAAGAAGGAATTGTATACTATCATTTCAGACCATTCTCATACTCCTTATGATAAGGTTTATGCTGATAGCGACCGTAACTATTGGATGACAGCTGAAGAAGCCAAGGAATACGGAATGATAGACAATGTGTTGGTTCGTAAATAACGAATTGTTTTAGGTAAATAAACGTATATATAATAAGGTACGCAAGAAGAGATAATAATTATAATATGCCAAAGAAAGTATGTAGCTTCTGTGGAAGATCAGAAAACGAGGTCAGATTGCTCATTACGGGTATCAATGGCTTCATTTGCGAAGATTGCGCTAAGCAGGCTTATGAAATCATACAGTCTACAGGAGTCTTGGCTCCTAAGGCTGGAGAGGGTAAGTTTGTTCTCAAAGAGGTGCCAAAGCCTGTAGAAATCAAAAAATACCTGGATGAATATATCATCGGTCAGGATCAGGCTAAGCGCAATTTGGCTGTCGCTGTGTATAACCACTATAAGCGCTTGCAGCAGCCAAAGGATGAAGATGGTGTAGAAATCGAAAAGAGTAATATCATCATGGTAGGTAGTACGGGTACAGGTAAAACCTTGCTCGCGCGTACGATAGCTAAGATGTTGGATGTTCCTTTCACCATTGTTGATGCCACTGTGTTTACTGAAGCTGGTTATGTGGGTGAAGACGTTGAGAGCATCTTGTCTCGTCTGTTACAGGTTGCTGATTATGATGTGGCTGCAGCAGAGAGAGGTATCGTGTTCATTGATGAGATTGACAAGATAGCTCGCAAGAGCGATAATCCTTCTATCACGCGTGATGTGAGTGGAGAGGGTGTACAGCAGGGGTTGCTGAAACTCTTGGAAGGTACCATGGTGAATGTTCCGCCTAAGGGTGGCCGCAAGCATCCTGATCAGGATTATATCCATGTAGATACCAAGAATATCCTGTTTATCTGTGGTGGCGCTTTTGATGGCATTGAGCGGAAAATAGCTCAGCGCATGAATACACATGTCGTTGGCTATAATTCGGTTCAGAATGTGGCTAAGATTGATAAGAAGGATTTGATGCAGTATATCCTTCCACAGGATTTGAAGTCTTTTGGCTTGATACCTGAAATTATCGGCCGTTTGCCTGTGCTTACTTATCTCAATCCGTTGGATAGGGAGGCTTTGCGCAAAATCTTGGTTGAACCTAAGAATTCTATTGTCAAGCAATATCAGAAATTGTTTGAGATGGATGGCATTAAACTGAAGTTTGATGAAGATGCTCTCGATTATATCGTAGACAAAGCGGTAGAGTATAAACTGGGCGCTCGTGGACTTCGCTCAATTGTAGAGGCTGTGATGATGGATGCTATGTTTGAGATTCCATCAGAGAAGGTTAAATCATTTGCTGTTACGCTGGACTATGCCAAGAAACAGTTGAATAAATCTCATCTCGGACAGTTGGAAACTGCATAAATCAGTTGGGCATTTTGCCCAATTGATTGCTATTTAATCGTATATATAGACATATATAATATAATAATAGGTGGATATGACAGAACAGGTTAATCTTACAGGACAGTTGAAGCATTATTTCGGCTTCGATTCGTTTAAGGGTGATCAAGAGGCAATCATCAGAAATTTGATGAGTGGCAATGATACTTTTGTATTGATGCCTACAGGTGGCGGTAAGAGTTTGTGTTACCAGTTGCCTTCGCTCATAATGGAGGGAACAGCTATTGTGATTTCTCCTCTGATTGCTTTGATGAAAAACCAGGTAGATGTTATTAATGGTTTGAGTGAAAGTGATGGCGTAGCTCATTATCTCAATTCATCATTGAATAAGTCGGCTATTGAGAAGGTGAAGAATGATATTCTCAATGGTACGACCAAGCTTCTGTATGTTGCACCTGAATCTCTGACAAAAGAAGATAATGTTGAGTTCCTTAAAACTGTAAAGATATCATTCTATGCAATCGATGAGGCTCACTGTATCTCTGAGTGGGGACATGATTTCAGACCTGAGTATCGTCGTATTCGTCCTATTATTAATGAAATCGGTGTAGCACCTGTGATAGCGCTTACAGCTACCGCAACTGATAAGGTGCGTACCGATATCAAGAAAAACTTAGGCATCATGGATGCCAAAGAATTCAAGAGTTCTTTTAACCGCCCTAACTTGTATTATGAGGTGCGACAGAAGAACAAGGATATCGATCGTCAGATTATCATGTTTATTCGTCAGCACAAAGGCAAGAGTGGCATTATCTATTGTCTTTCCCGCAAGAAAGTAGAGGAATTGGCAGAGGTGTTGAAAGCCAATGAAATCAAGGCGGCTCCTTATCATGCCGGTCTTGATTCGGCTACCCGTTCTCAAACCCAGGATGATTTCCTGATGGAGCGTATTGATGTCATTGTTGCTACCATCGCCTTCGGAATGGGTATAGATAAACCTGATGTCCGTTTTGTCATTCATTATGATATTCCAAAGAGTCTGGAAGGTTATTATCAGGAAACGGGTAGAGCCGGACGTGATGGAGGCGAGGGTATATGTATCGCCTTCTATGCCCGTAAAGACCTCAGAAAACTGGAGAAGTTTATGGAGAACAAGCCTGTTGCTGAACAGGATATCGGCAGACAGTTGTTGCAGGAAACGGCTGCCTATGCAGAATCGTCTGTCTGCCGCAGGAAAATGTTGCTTCATTACTTTGGTGAAGAATATCATGAGGAGAACTGCCATAACTGTGACAATTGTCTGCATCCTACAGAAAAATTTGAGGCGAAGGATGCGTTGCTCGTTGTCTTGGAGTCTGTTGCTGCGGTGAAGGAGAATTTCCGTCAGGAATATATCATCGATTTTGTAAAGGGACGTGCTACAGATGATATCGTGTCTCACAAGCATGATGAACTGGAGGAATTCGGGGCTGGAGAAGATATGGATGCCAAAGTTTGGAATCCTGTTATCCGGCAGGCGTTGATAGCTGGTTATCTCAAGAAAGATGTAGAGAACTATGGCCTCTTGAAGTTGACTGCTGCAGGTAAGCGTTTCATCAAGAATCCTGAATCATTCATGATAGTTGCCGATAAGGAGTTCTCGGATGATTTTGATGGAGCTCCTCTTAACGAGCACAATACAGGGGCTTTGGATTCAACACTTTACGCCATATTGAAAGATTTGCGTAAGACAGTGGCAAAGAAGCATAAACTGCCACCTTATGTCATCTTCCAGGATATTTCTCTGGAACAGATGGCCACGATGTATCCTGTAGATATGCAGGAATTGCAGAATATCCAGGGCGTTGGAGCCGGTAAGGCAAGAAGGTATGGTAAGGAATTCTGTAAATTGATCAATAAGTATTGTGAAGAGAATTTAATAGAGCGTCCTGAGGAATTACGTGTCAGAACCGTTGCAAAGAAATCTGTCTTGAAGGTGAGCATCATCCAGAGCATAGACCGCCAGATTGATCTTGATGATTTGGCAGAGGCAAAAGGTCTGGATTTCTCAGAATTGCTTGACGAAATAGAGGCTATCGTATACAGCGGTACCAAGTTGAATATAGATTATTTCATAGAAGAAGTTGTGGATGACGACCATGTAGATGACATCTACGATTACTTCATGGAGAGCGATACAGATGATTTGAATGTGGCTCAAGATGAATTGGGTGAAGACTACAATGAAGACGAAATTCGACTCGTCAGAATCAAGTTTTTGTCCGAACAAGCCAACTAATCACGTTAAATAGCATTAATAAGGTAAGATTTTCGTAAAAAGCGAACTCTATCTGAGAAATTATTGCTAAATTTGCACGCAATAAATTTTTAAAGGTTACAATATGTCATCATTTGTTGCAGATAAAATTGTAATGGACGGCCTCACTTACGACGACGTCCTTCTTATCCCTGCTTATTCAGAGGTACTGCCTAAAGAGGTAGAGTTGAAAACCAAGTTCTCTCGTAATATCGAGTTGAACGTTCCATTCGTTACAGCAGCGATGGACACCGTTACCGAGGCTTCAATGGCGATTGCTATCGCCCGCGAAGGTGGTATTGGTGTCATCCACAAGAACATGACCATCGAGGAGCAAGCTCGTCAGGTGGCTATCGTGAAGCGTGCTGAGAATGGTATGATTTATGACCCTGTCACCATCCGTCGTGGCAGTACAGTGAAGGATGCTCTTGATATGATGCACGATTATCATATCGGTGGTATTCCTGTGGTAGATGATGAAAATCATCTTGTAGGTATTGTTACCAATCGTGATCTTCGTTTTGAGCGTCACATGGACAAGAAGATTGATGAGGTAATGACCAGTGAGAATTTGGTTACCACTCACATCCAGACCGACTTGATTGCTGCTGCTGCCATCTTGCAGGAGAATAAGATTGAGAAACTCCCTGTAGTTGACAACGAGAATCACCTGGTAGGTTTGATTACTTACAAGGATATCACAAAGGCTAAGGATAAACCTATGGCTTGCAAGGATGCCAAAGGTCGTCTTCGTGTGGCTGCCGGTGTGGGTGTTACCGTAGATACATTGGATCGTGCCAAGGCTTTGGTTGAGGCAGGTGCTGATGCTATCGTTATCGATACTGCTCATGGTCACTCTAAGGGTGTAGTTGAGAAACTCAAGCAGGTTAAGGCTGCATTCCCACAGGTAGATGTTGTAGTAGGTAATGTGGCTACTGGTGAGGCTGCCAAGTATTTGGTAGAGAATGGTGCTGATGGCGTTAAGGTAGGTATCGGTCCTGGTTCTATCTGTACTACTCGTGTGGTTGCCGGTGTGGGTGTTCCACAGTTGAGTGCTGTTTATGATGTATATTCTGCTCTGAAGGGCACTGGTGTGCCTTTGATTGCTGATGGTGGTCTTCGTTACTCAGGTGATGTTGTGAAGGCTTTGGCTGCAGGTGGTAGCTGCGTCATGATTGGTTCTTTGGTTGCTGGTACAGAGGAGAGTCCTGGTGATACCATTATCTTCAATGGCCGTAAGTTTAAGAGCTATCGTGGTATGGGTTCTTTGGAGGCTATGGAGCAGAAGAATGGTTCTAAGGACCGTTACTTCCAGGGTGATACCAAGGATGCCAAGAAGCTTGTACCAGAGGGTATCGCAGGTCGTGTTCCTTACAAGGGAACTGTACAGGAGGTTATCTACCAGTTGATTGGTGGTTTGCGTTCTGGTATGGGATATTGTGGTGCTGCTACCATCGAGAACTTGCACAATGCCAAGTTTGCTCGTATCACAAATGCGGGTGTGTTGGAGAGTCATCCACATGATATCACTATCACCAGTGAGGCTCCTAACTATAGCCGTCCTGAATAATATAATTAGGAAATATGAAATTTTATGCACTTATAGCGGCAATGCTCCTTTCGGGGAGCATTGCTTTTGCTCATACCGACCCTATTGTTATGATTATCAATGGGCAATCAGTCAAGAAGTCGGAATTTGAGTACTTTTATCAGAAAAATCATTTGGGAAATACGGTTGACTCTAAAAGTGTCAAGGTGTTTGCCGATGGCTTCGTAGATTATAAGCTGAAAGTGCAAGCTGCTAAGGATGCTCATCTCGATACTTTGCCTAATATCAGGCGTGTATTGAAACGGTATCATGATACTGAAGCATGCGAATCGATGCCGGATAAAGGCAGTGTTCATGTTGCACATATCCTGTTGAGGTTGGGGCAGAAAGCTTCTTACCAGGAACAGGAGATTGTAAAAAACAGAATCGATTCAATTTATCAGGCTCTTTGTAAAGGGGCTGATTTTGCCGATTTGGCAAAGAAATATTCTGATGATAAAGGATCTGCTGTCAATGGAGGAACTTTGGCATGGTTTACAAAGGGGCAAACAGTACAGGCTTTCGAAAAAAAAGCCTTTTCCTTGAGAAAGGGTGAGATTAGCAGACCGTTTATGTCTGAGTTTGGTTATCATATCGTCAAGTTGCTGGATAAACATGGTGAGGGTAATCAGAAAAATTATGTTGCGGATGCAAAGGTAGAAGATATGCAGAATAACTATCAGCAGCAAGAGTATGTGGAAACGCTTTTGCTGAATGAAATCTGCCAGCGTAATATTTGGGATAAGGCTGCCACGGATAAAAAAGGTCTGGCTGCTTTTTATGCCAAGAATAAGAAAAAATATAAATGGGAACTGAAGCGCCTGAAGAAGATGAATCGGAAGAAGAATATCAAGGTTGCTCTACCCGAAGATGGCGAATACCCGGATGTGGTACTTGCTGACTATCAGGACTCGTTGGAGAAGCAATGGGTCGCTCAATTGAAGAAGAAATATAAAGTGGTGGTTTTCCGTAGTATGTTGACCACTCCCAATATACATTAATATATTATAGAAACAATACATGAATACTGGATATAAAATGACAATGGCATTTATAGCCCTGCTGATGATAGTAGGAATAAGTGCTAGTGCAACAAGAGCAAGCCGAAGTGCTTTGGCTCATGAGGCTGATTCTGCAAATGTCAAGCAACAGGTTGCTGCCGACTCAGAGAAAATCAATGAGGGTAGTGTGGTTGACGAGGTGATTTGGGTTGTCGGCGATGAGGCTATCCTGAAGTCTGACGTTGAGGTAACCCGTTTACAGGCTGAGGCTGAAGGTATCAAATATGCTGGTGACCCAGACTGTTCTATTCCTGAGCAGATTGCCGTTCAGAAACTTTTTCTCCATCAGGCTGCTATCGATAGTATCGAAGTTTCTGAGTCTGAAGTAATGAATGGTATCGACGAGCAGATCAACAGTTGGGTTTCCATGATTGGTTCTCGTGAAAAGTTGGAGGAATACCGCAAGCAGAGTATTACCCAGATGCGCCAGCAGATGCATGATGATTTCAAAAACCAGCAGCTGATTCAGAAGATGAAACAGGAACTGGTGAAGGATATCAAGGTGTCGCCGGCTCAGGTTCGTAAATATTTTAAGGATTTACCTGCCGACAGTATACCTTTTGTTCCTACAGAGGTAGAGGTCGAGATTCTTACCATGCAGCCACGTATCCCTCTTGAGGAGATTAACCGTGTGAAGAATCAGTTGCGTGAATTTACTGACCGTGTGAATAAGGGTGAGACTTCTTTTGCTACTTTGGCTCGTCTTTATTCTGAAGATCCGGGCTCTGCCCGTATGGGTGGCGAGATGGATTATATTGGTAGAGGTATGTTGGATCCTGCGTTTGCGAATGTGGCATTCAATCTTACAGATCCAAAGAAAATCTCAAAGATTGTTGAGTCTGAGTTCGGTTACCATATCATTCAGTTGATTGATAAACGTGGTGACAAGATAAAGTGTCGCCATATCCTGCTCAAACCTCGTGTTTCTCAAGATGCGATTGATAAGTCTATCGGCCGTTTGGATTCTATCGGTAATGATATTCGTGCCAATAAGTTTACCTTTGAACAGGCTGTTGAAGCACTGTCAGATGATAAAGATACCCGCAACAACAAGGGTTTGATGGCCAATGTTACTCCTGATCAGTCCAGAACTTCCCGCTTCCAGATGAAGGATCTGCCTACTGAGGTTGCCCGTGTGGTAGATACGATGAAGGTTGGTGAGATTTCAGCACCTTTTACCATGGTGAATACCAAGGGTAAAACCACTTGTGCTTTGATTAAGCTGGTAAGCCGTATTGACGGTCATAGGGCTACTATTACCGAGGACTTCCAGGTGATGAAGGATGTGGTGTTGGCTAAGGAGCGTGCCCAGACTTTGCACGATTGGGTAGTCAATAAAATCAAGCAGACTTATGTTCGTATGAACGATCGCTATAAGGATTGTAAGTTTGAATATCAAGGTTGGATTAAATGATAAATAAAAGATTAAATAACCATATCAGAGGGCATAGAATCATATCGTTTATGGTTCTATGCCTGTTTGGGTTTTGTTTGGTGCAAGCCATGCAGGCTCCCAAGAAGCATGCAAAGAAGCGTCCTCATGGTGACCGTGTGTATCTTTTGCATGCTGATGAACTTTACTATGATATGTTTGGTAATAATCCTGATGCGCAAATATTGAAAGGTAAGGTTTCCTTCTTGCATCAGGGTAGTCACCTTACCTGTGACAGCGCGTATTTCTATCAGGGCTCTAATTCTGTAAAAGCCTTTGGACATGTTCATTACCGGCAGGGAGATACCTTGTCGCTCACTTGTGATAGAGCAGAGTATGACGGGCAGATGCAGATGATGAGAGCACGCAAGAACGTGGTTTTACACCACCGCCGGCAGACCTTGCGTACTGATAGCTTGGATTTCGACCGTCTGTATAATATGGCAAACTTCTTTGACGGTGGAACGCTGATTGATGGTAAGGATAAGCTGGTTGCTGATTGGGGTGAGTATCATACCGAAACTCGCGAGGCAAAGTTTGTCTATAATGTCAAGTTGCGTAGCGGCAAGGATGTTGTTACCACCGATACCTTGTATTATGATGTCCGTAAGTCAAAGGCTCACATGGTAGGACCTTCTAAAATCGTATCTGGTGCAAGTGTTGTCAAGACCGAAAATGGATATTATGATACCAAGACCGATAGAGCGCAGCTTTACGGGCGCTCTACGATTGTAGATAAAGACAAGACGCTTACGGGTGATACGCTCTATTATGTAAAGAATGGAGAGAGTACCGGATATGGCAATGTGGTTTATGTAGACAAGAAAAATAAAAATTCCCTGACTTGCGATTATCTGCGTTACAACGAAAAAACCGGTAATGGCTTTGCCACCCGCAATCCTGTAGCTATCGACTATTCGCAGAAAGATACTCTTTGGGTTCATTCTGATACCATGCGTATCAATACCTTCCATATCAATACCGATTCGGTATACCGTAAGGTGCATGCTTATCCTAAGGTCCGTGCTTATCGGCTGGATATGCAGGCCATCTGCGATTCTCTGGTGTTCAATTCTCAGGATTCCTGTATGACCATGTATAAAGATCCTATCGTATGGAATGGCAACCGTCAGTTGTTGGGTGAGAAGATACTGGTTTTCATGAATGATTCTACCGTACGTTTCGCTCATGTCATCGGACAGGCGCTGTCTGTAGAGCAGATGCCGGATAGTGTTCATTTCAATCAGATCAGTTCTTCAGAGATGAAGTCTTATTTTGAGAAAGGTGAAATCAAGAAGGCTGAGTCTATCGGCAATGTGCAGACCATCTATTACATGACGGATGATAAGGACAGTTCGCTCATTGGTTTGAATTATCTGGAAACTGATACCATGCGCATGTATATGGCACCTGGCCGGAAGATGGAGAAAATCTGGACCAATAAGTTTACCTCTACCATGTATCCGATGACGCAGATTCCGCCGGCAAAATATAAACTCAGTAATTTTGCCTGGTTCGAAGACTTGCGTCCTAAAGATAAAAACGATATCTTTGTATGGCGTGGTAAATCAAAGGGTACTGAACTTAAGAAAATTAAGCGTCATGAAGCTCCGCTTCAGAAACTAACTGACTGATCGTTATTAAGCATCATTTTCTTATATGATTAAGATTTAGAGATGAGTGATATTATTCAACTTTTACCTGATTCTGTTGCCAATCAGATAGCAGCAGGTGAGGTTATTCAGCGTCCGGCTTCGGTTATCAAGGAGCTGGTCGAAAATGCAGTCGATGCGGGTGCCAGGAATATCCATGTCACGGTTACCGATGCTGGTCGTACCAATATCCAGGTAATAGATGATGGAAAAGGTATGTCCGAGACAGATGCTCGTTTGGCTTTTGAACGTCATTCTACTTCAAAGATCCGTAAGGCTGACGATTTGTTTGCGCTTCGTACCATGGGCTTCCGTGGCGAAGCTTTGGCGTCTATAGCTGCCGTGGCTCAGGTTGAACTGAAGTCAAGACAGGCTACCGACGAGATAGGAACCCTGATACAGATTTCGGGTTCCCGATATGAGAAACAGGAACCATGCTCCTGTGCTGTGGGAAGTATCTTTTCGGTCAGCAATATATTTTATAATGTACCCGCGCGTAGAAAGTTTCTGAAGTCCAATTCTACAGAGTTGAACAATATTCTGACGGCTTTCGAGCGAATAGCATTAGTAAATCCCCAAATCACCTTTACTTTGCATAGCAATGGTACTGAGATGTTCAATTTGCGTGCCGCTAATTTGCGTCAGCGTATTCTCGATGTCTTCGGCAAGCGTTTTAATCAGGAACTCTTGCCGGTGAATGTAGAAACCAGCATGTGCAAGGTGTCTGGATTTGTGGGTAAGCCTGAATCTGCCAGAAAGAAAGGTGTTCACCAGTTCTTCTTTGTCAATGGGAGATACATGAAACATCCTTATTTCAATAAGGCTGTGATGGCAGCTTACGACCGTCTGGTACCTCAGGGTGAGCAGGTGCCTTACTTCCTGTATTTTGATGTAGACCCTAAGGATATTGATGTGAATATCCATCCTACAAAGACCGAAATCAAGTTTGAAAATGAGCAGGCTATCTGGCAAATTCTCTCGGCTTCTGTCAAGGAGTCGATTGGTATGTTCAATGATGTGCCTACCATAGATTTCGATACCGAAGATAAACCGGATATTCCTGTTTATAATCCAGAGATGGCTCCAGCGACTGCGGCGCCAAAGATCAGTTTGAATCCTGGCTATAATCCGTTCAAGGCTTCCTCTTCTACGGGGGCAGTACCGATGGGAGCTGGTTTCTCTGTTCCTAAGTCGAAACCTCAGGTGGATGAGAAATGGGAACAGCTTTACGAAGGACTCAGAGATCAGGATGATGTGCAGGAGATGGAGCAGACTATGGAATTCTCTGATGATTTTCAGCAGACGAATACGCCTGACAGCATCATAGCAGAGAAATCGCCTGCCCATTATCAGTATAAAGGCAAGTATATCATGACTGCCGTCAAGTCGGGGCTGATGATTATCGACCAGCATCGTGCTCATGTGCGTGTCTTGTTCGAACAGTATTTGCGCCAGTTGGCAGACAGAACTTTCCATTCTCAGAAAGTTCTTTTTCCAGAAGTGGTGCAGTTCCCGATGTCAGAGAAGGTAATCTTTGAAAAGATTCTGCCGGAAATGGAGTCGATGGGGTTTGAACTGGAAGATCTGGGAGGTGGAAGCTATGCTGTGAATTCTGTTCCTGCCGGACTTGAAGGATTGAATCCTCTTAAACTGGTACAGGATATGGTTTCGTCTGCTGTAGAAAAAGGGGTATCAGCCATGGATGAAATCAATCAGTCTTTGGCTTTGAGTCTGGCTCGCCAGGCAGCGATTCCTCAGGGACAGATATTGAGCAATGAAGAGATGGAGGGCTTGGTGAATGATTTGTTTGCCTGCCAGAATGTCAATTATACGCCCGACGGGAAGTCGGTGCTTTGCATCCTCCGTCAGCAGGAAATAGAGCATCTTTTAGGCTAAAATATGGTAAAAAAACTTCTTTTCTTAAAAAAGTTAACATAAAATGCTAATTTTTTATGAAAAAGAAGGTTATTTCAAAAAAATAGTATTATCTTTGCTCACTCATTCAAAAGGTATATATATATAAATTGATTGTTAAATTATAAAGTTATGAAAAAGTTATTAGCAGTGCTGGCATTGGCTAGCGTTTCAATGAGCAGTATGGCTCAGGATGTAACAACTACTACTGAGAAGTATAGTGTTGCAACAAATTCTTTCTGGAGCAATTGGTTTGTACAGGCAAACGTTGCAGGTTCTGCTTTCTGGGGTAACCAGGAAGAGGGTAATGATTTCTCTAAGAGCCCATTCAAGGGGTTCAGAAACAATCTTGGTTTCTCTGTAGCAGTAGGTAAGTGGTTCACACCAGGTCTTGGTCTCCGTACTAAGTTCAATGGTGCATGGGGCCGCACTGTTGTTTCTGAGGACAAGAAGACAAATGCAAACAAGTACTGGACTTTGAACGAGCAGATTCTGTTCAACCTCAGCAATATGTTCTGCGGTTACAATGAGGCACGTGTTTGGGATTGCATCCCTTACGTAGGTGTTGGTTTGAACCGTAACATGAGCGCTAACCGCTATTCTCCTGTTGCTGGTGTTGGTCTCTTGAATGAGTTCAAGATCAATAACAAGTGGGCTATCAACCTCGATGTAAACTATACATTGGGTGATGACGACTATGATGGAGTTACAGAGTTGTTGGATGGCGCAAAGAAGAGCTCTTCTCACTCTTTGAGCAAGATTGTTGCAAGACGCGACCGTGCTTTGAATGTTGAGGTCGGTGTTACATACAACTTGGGTAAGGCTACTTGGAACAAGGTGCCAGATGTTGACGCTATCAACGCTCTTCATCAGTCAGAGCTCGACGCTCTCAACGCTAAGTTGAACGATGCAAATGCTGAGAACGATCGTTTGAAGACTCTCTTGAACAACCAGAAGTCTGTTGAAGCAAATACTGTAAAGGAGTATGTTGCTACTCCAGTTTCTGTATTCTTCAACATCGGCAAGTCTAAGGTTGCTTCTAAGAAGGACCTCGTAAACGTACAGGCTCTCGCTCAGTATGCTAAGGACAACAACGCTAAGTTGGTTGTTAATGGTTATGCTGACAGCGCTACAGGTTCTGCAGCTATCAACCAGAAGATTTCTAAGGCTCGTGCTGAGAAGGTAGCTAACGAGCTCGTTAAGTTGGGCGTTGCAAAGGAGAACATCATTGTAAAGGCTAATGGTGGTGTTAAGGATTTGACTCCTGCTTCTTACAACCGTCGTGCAACAGTTCAGGTTGCTGAGTAATATTTATACTGTATATAATATAAGGTATAAAAATAATAATAGGGCATTCTTCCTCGTGAAGAATGCCTTTTTTGTTTCTCAGAATTCCTTGAAAACATTTTTTTCTTCCTCAATAAGTTTCTTTTCTTGTCGAAATGTACTTTGTAACCCATCGTGAGTACTTTCTCTTAGTTGGCTGTTTTTGGCAGTGAAAACACAAAAACGGGCTGCTTTTACCCCTAAAACCATAGAAAAACACCAAAAAATGCACTTTTTTGAAGAAAAATCGAAAAAAGTTGCTGAAAAATTTGGTGGAACCGAAAAATAGTCGTACCTTTGCAACCGCTTACGAAAAGTAAGGGCGCTTAGCTCAGCTGGTTTAGAGCATCTGCCTTACAAGCAGAGGGTCGGCGGTTCGAATCCGTCAGCGCCCACGGGGGTGTTCCCTGTGATTCACTTTTGTGGTTACAGGGATTTTTTTTTAGAGGGCGTTTAGCTCAGCTGGTTTAGAGCATCTGCCTTACAAGCAGAGGGTCGGCGGTTCGAATCCGTCAACGCCCACAATGGTGAAGGTCTTTCAACAATGTTGAGAGACCTTTTTTTATGCTTTTAAATTATTTTATCACTATTTTCTCTGTTTTCTCACGATAATTCATTAATTTTGCACCCTATATATAATACGTATTGTTATGAATTTAGATTTATTGACTGCCATATCACCAATTGATGGTCGTTATAGGGGAAAAACAGAGCAGCTCGCTAACTACTTCTCAGAGTATGCTCTCATTCGTTATCGTGTACGCGTAGAGATTGAATACTTCATTACTCTATGCGAGTTACCTTTGCCACAGCTTGCTTCTTTCGACAAGTCGCTGTTCGAACGTCTGCGTGACATTTATCGCAATTTTGACGAGAATGAAGCACAGCGTGTAAAAGACATCGAGAAGATTACCAATCACGATGTAAAGGCTGTAGAGTATTTTATCAAGGAAGAATTTGATAAGATCGGTGGCCTGGATGCTTACAAGGAGTTTATCCATTTCGGTTTGACATCTCAGGATATCAACAACACAAGTGTGCCTCTCTCTGTAAAGGAGGCTTTGGAAGAGTGCTTCTATCCACAGGTAGAAGAGCTGATTGCACAGCTTCAAACTTATGCAGATGAGTGGAAGGATGTGCCTATGCTGGCTAAGACTCACGGACAGCCTGCTTCACCTACCCGCCTGGGCAAGGAAATCATGGTTTATGTTTACCGTCTTACCGAGCAGCTCAATTCTCTCAAGGCTTGCAAGATTACAGCTAAGTTCGGCGGCGCTACAGGTAACTACAATGCTCATCATGTAGCTTATCCACAGTATGACTGGAAGGCATTCGGCAACAAGTTTGTCAGCGAAAAACTCGGTTTGGAGCGCGAGCAGTATACCACACAGATCAGTAACTATGACTACCTTGGCGCTATCTTTGACGCCATCCGTCGTATCAACACCATAATCATCGACTTAGACCGTGACTTCTGGATGTATATCTCTATGGATTACTTCAAGCAGAAGATCAAGGCTGGTGAGGTAGGCTCAAGTGCGATGCCTCACAAGGTAAATCCTATCGATTATGAGAACAGTGAGGGTAATCTGGGCATTGCCAATGCTATTCTGCAGTTCCTGGCACAGAAACTTCCGGTTAGCCGCTTGCAGCGCGACCTTACCGACAGTACCGTACTCCGCAACATCGGTGTGCCTCTCGGTCATAGCGTTATTGCTATCCAGAGTACATTGAAAGGCTTGCGCAAGCTGATTCTCCACGAAGAGAAATTGCAGGAAGATTTGAATAATACATGGGCTGTTGTAGCCGAGGCTATCCAGACTATCCTTCGCCGTGAGGCTTATCCACATCCTTACGAGGCATTGAAGGCGTTGACACGTACCAACCAGCACATGACAGAGGAGACCATTCATGAGTTTATCCAGGGATTGAACGTGAGCGACAGTGTTAAGGCAGAGTTGATGGCAATCACACCAAGCAATTATACAGGTATCTAATATACACAAAGGAATTTTGTAGTTTTAGTACATATATATAAAAGTAATAATTAGATTTATTAACCCAGCCGTGAGGCTATTAAGTATTTTAAGAAAATGGATTCAGAATTTGAAAACAAACCTCAAGATCAGTCTTCTGAAAATGAGAGAACCCGTGAGGGCTACAACCCAGCAGGTGGTTATCAGAAGAGTTATCGACCAGTAGGTCGCACACAGCGTCCTCGTATCAATTCACATCGCGCATACAGCAGCGATAGAAGTAGCAGTAACAGCGAAGGCGGTTTCCGTCCGGAAGGTTTCGGAGCAGGCTTGCAGAGTACTGGCAGCAGCGAGCGTCCACAGCGCAGCAGCTATCAGAGCCGTGGTGGTTATGGTAGCAACAATCGTGGTGGTGGCTATCAGCCTCGTCAGCAGGGAGGCTACCAGTCTCGTCCTCAGCAGGGGGGCTATCGTCCTCGTTACAACAATAATGATGAGCAAGGTGGTTATCAGCCTCGTCAGCAGGGTGGCTATCAGTCACGCCAGCAGGGCGGCTACCAGTCTCGTTCTCAGCAGGGTGGTTATGGCAACAACCGTGGTGGTTATGGTCGTCCACAGGGTGGCGGCTATGGCAACAACCGTGGTGGCGGCTATGGTCGTCCTCAGCAGGGTGGTTATGGCAACAACCGTGGCGGTTATGGCCGTCCACAGGGTGGTGGCTATGGCAACAACCGTGGTGGCGGTTTCCGTCAGCACACTCCTGGTTACGATCCAAATGCTAAGTATAGCATGAAGAAGCGTATCGAATATAAGGAGGAGAACATCGACCCAACAGAGCCATTGCGTTTGAACAAGTTCCTCGCCAATGCTGGTGTATGCTCTCGCCGTGAGGCTGATGAGTTCATCCAGGCAGGTCTGGTAACAGTCAATGGTGAGGTTGTTACCGAGTTGGGTACAAAGATTCTTCGTACCGATGAGGTGAAGTTCCACGACGCTCCTGTAACTTTGGAGAAGAAGGTATACGTATTGCTCAACAAGCCTAAGGATTATGTTACAACCAGTGATGATCCTCAGCAGCGCAAGACTGTGATGGACCTCGTAAAGGATGTTTGTCCTGAGCGTATCTATCCTGTAGGTCGTCTCGACCGTAATACAACAGGTGTGCTTCTTTTGACCAACGATGGTGACTTGGCTTCTAAGCTGACTCATCCTAAGTTCTTGAAGAAGAAGGTTTATCACGTTCATCTCGATAAGAACCTGACAGCTCACGATATGGATCAGATCCGTGAGGGTATCACCTTGGAAGATGGTGAGATCAAGGCAGATGCTGTAGAGTATGCTGATGATCGCGACAAGGCACAGGTTGGCATCGAGATTCATAGCGGCAAGAATCGTATCGTGCGCCGTATCTTCGAGAGCCTCGGCTATCGTGTTACCAAGCTCGACCGTGTTCAGTTCGCAGGTTTGACTAAGAAGAATCTCCGTCGTGGTGACTGGCGCTTCCTTACAGAGAAGGAGGTAGACATGCTCCGCATGGGTGCTTTTGAATAAGAAAAAATAATATGGAGTTAAGGAGTTAAGGAGTTGAAAGGAGTTAAGACAAGTGTTTTATTAGCCGAGAGTTTTTATATAGTAGGAATCCTTGGTTTGTGACAATTGTCTTAACTCCTTAACTCCTTAACTTCTTTAACTCCTTGAAGCATTAATATTAACAATGGAAAAAGTAAAAAGAACTAAAGTCGTTGACTTGCTCAAGAGCACAGCCTACGACTCAATCGTGAATGTTAAGGGATGGGTTCGTACCCATCGTAGTAGCAAAGCAGTCGATTTTATCGCTCTTAACGATGGTTCTACTATTAATAATATTCAGATAGTAGTCGACCCATCAAAGGTCGATGAGAATCAGCTCCGCCAGATTACCACTGGTGCCTGCATCAGCGTAGTAGGTACCTTGGTAGAGAGCCAGGGTGCCGGTCAGAGCGTTGAGATTCAGTGCGAAAGCATCGAAATCTACGGTCTTTGCGGCAACGACTATCCAATGCAGAAGAAGGGACAGAGCTTCGAGTACATGCGTCAGTATGCTCACCTCCGTCTCCGTACCAATACCTTTGGTGCCGTAATGCGTATCCGCCACAACATGGCGATGGCTATCCACACCTACTTCCACGAGCATGGATATTTCTATTTCAATACTCCTCTCATCACAGCCAGCGACTGCGAGGGTGCAGGTCAGATGTTCCAGGTTACAACCAAGAACCTCTACAACCTGAAGAAGACAGAGGATGGCAAGATTGACTATTCTGATGATTTCTTCGGCAAGCAGACTTCCCTGACCGTTTCTGGTCAGTTGGAGGGTGAGCTCGGTGCTACAGCACTTGGCGCCATATACACCTTCGGTCCAACCTTCCGTGCAGAGAACAGTAATACTCCTCGCCACTTGGCTGAGTTCTGGATGGTAGAGCCTGAGGTTGCTTTCTTGGATATGGATGGTTTGATGGAGCTGGAGGAAGACTTCATCAAGTACTGTATCCGTTGGGCATTGGAGCATTGCAAGGACGATCTTGCTTTCTTGAACAAGATGATAGACAAGGGCCTGATTGCCCGTCTGGAAGGCGTATTGAATTCCGACTTCGTTCATCTTCCATATACCGAGGGTATCCGCATCCTTCAGGAGGCTATTGCTAACGGCAAGAAGTTTGAGTTCCCATGCGAGTGGGGTGATGACCTGGCTTCAGAGCATGAGCGTTTCCTCGTAGAGGAGCACTTCAAGCGCCCAGTTATCATGACCAACTATCCTAAGGCTATCAAGGCATTCTATATGAAGATAGACGAGGAGGAGAGTGGTTTCGGTGGCAAGAGCGGTCAGACCGTTCAGGGTACCGATGTGCTGTTCCCACAGATTGGTGAGATTATCGGTGGTTCTGTCCGTGAGGAGAGCTATGACAAGCTGATGGGTGAGATTGAGGCTCGCAACATCCCTATGAAGGATATGAACTGGTATCTCGATACCCGTAAGTATGGTTCATGCCCACACGCAGGTTTCGGTCTCGGTTTCGAGCGTCTGATTCTCTTCGTAACCGGTATGCAGAATATCCGCGACGTGATTCCATTCCCACGTACACCAAAGAACGCTGAATTCTAGAATAAAAAATGAAGCCTGTTTCGATGCCCTTCGAAACAGGCTTCATTGCTCTTCGCAAGTACTTGCGATGGCCAACGCAGCTACTTGCGTCAGCTTACGGATATATGGTGAACGAAAAACGGGGCATCCCTGAGGAAGCCCCGCCACCAATTAAACGGTTCGGGTTCCAGCCACAAAAGAGGTTAGAGAGGTTGAATATTTGCATGAGAAAAAGTTTTTTCTCAATTTTATTGCCACATTTGCCACACGCATACTAACTTGCTGGTATACAGTAGTTTAATGGTGGCAACAACCCCTGTTTCTATTGCCACCTTATTGCCACATTTGCCACACACAAGGTAACCGACTTCGCGATAATTATGCTAAAAAGCTATGTAATTATCTGATATTCAGTTATTTTATTTGCTTTTTGTTTTTTACTGTTCATTGGGGCTCTTGATGCATTGATTGAACAAAACAATGTTTTTTGCGTTCTATACAGCCCTTTTTTCATCTTTTTATCACCAAAAATGGAAGCGAGGTTTACGTAATGTTTAAGTAGGGCTCACTTGAACTTTAAATGAGGCTTATTTGAAATCCCAAAAAGGCTCTTTTGAAGTTCAAAAGAGCCTTACTTGATAATGGGCAGGATGCTTCTGAAATTGCGTCGCGACGTAGCTGTCACTGCGTCGGGGACGTAGTTGTTGCCACGTCGTGACGCATCTGCAACTACATCGTGACGTAATTTCTCCTATATCGTCGGCAGAATTACTCTATCTATGTGAATATTATGTTGAATGAAGTGCTTTGTTGTATAACAATTTAGTAAACAGCCAACAAAGTTACGATTAATCTCTGGATTACCCAAAGCTTTTTCCGATATTCACATCAATGCCAGTATATATGATAAGGTGTAATGAGCAGCCAGTTTAAGTAAGTAGATGAAATCATGTACGTCATTTAACAGGTTTATACGCTTCATTGAGTCGATAGATATGGCTGCGTTGGGTTAAAGATACGACTGCGCTGGGCGGAAGATTCGATTTCGTTGGGTTAAAGATTCGACTTCGTTGGGTGGAAGAGTCAATTTCGTAGGCTGAATAATATGACTGCGTTGGCTGAACGAAGTAGCTCTGTTAGCTGAATGAAGTATTTGAGTTATCAGAATGAAGCACTTGAGTTATCAGAATGAGGCGGCTTGGTGTAATACGATTCGCTAATCTGTTAGGCGTTCGGGGCTTGCTGTCCAGCCTTTATTAAAAGTAAAAAAAAGTGCGTCATGGAGTTATGGCACACCCTCTTTGAAATATTATACTTCTTTCCTATTCTTAAGCACCCAACCTCCGAATTGTATGAAGCTCCTATATATAATAAGGTGTAGGGCCGTTAATTAAAAAGCAGTCGATAGTGAAAAGTTCACTGCCGACAGACTAACTTGTTTTTGAGTCTGTAAAGTTATCTCCATAGGGGCTCGGAAATCCAATTTTCAGGAAAACCCATAGCGGTCGGATCTACCTGTGAATAAGAAGCGAGTAAGGATTTGAGCTTGTTCTTGAAGTCCAATCCGTATCCCATGGAATCAAGCCAATATGCTATACAACAGGCTATAGCATATACTTTGTTTGCATCTACACCTTCTATGTTCACCCATGCACCACGTAAAGAAGCGCTCATTTGAGGAGCTGTAGAAAGATAACGGTTCCAGAGGCGTGAGTGGTGAGCGCAACAGTTTCTCAAGACAGTTACGCTATGCATCCAGCTTTCCAATACCTCATGCTGAGGAAGATTGAACTGACGAGCTACACGCTTCTTCAATTTCTTGTCACAGAAATTGTAATAGAGTTTTGAAAGCGTACCGAATGATGCCAGTTCAAGAGTTTTCCATGCTGGTGGGAAAATTGGCTTGTCATAGTTGCGCCTATGCTCCTTGATAAAGTCCTCTTTACTACGTTGAAGCTCTCTGTCTATGGAGTTCATATTCTCAATAAACTTATGTTCGTCATCAGCAAGGCTTGTATCAAAGAACCAAAATGGTCCATGTTCCAATGAGAACTCTTGTATAATTTTTGTGCGCAAAGCTATCTCTAATCGTTGGATAGCTTTGAACATCAAGTCTCTCAACTCCATATCAAAGTTGTAGAGAGCTACGGCATCTTCAAATCTACTATTAGGCTTAAATTGATGTGAAGTTTTATCTGCCTCCATTGGACGAAGGTATTGAACAAAACGAAAATAACTGACCTCTCCAAGAAATTTTGCAGTCTTGGATGAATCTGCAATATTTAAGCCTCTACTTTTTAGTAGTTCTATTTGTTCAGAAATAGAAAGAGCCTGCTTAGTGTATAATCTTAATGTACTCATAAAAAGCAAAAGACCCGCCCTGGTTCGCTGTTCTAATGGGAAGCGTGGCGGATTCTGTTGCTGCAAAGATACGAATAATCATTGACAATACAAACTTTTTAGCAAGAAAAATCATTCTAAAGTGGATTCTTTAACATATTTATATTTAATAATGCCAAATCTGATCATAGAATCACGTTTTGTCAGTGGAGAAAAGTTTCTAAAAATACCGCTTTGTTTTTTATCTCTTTCCTATTCTTTAGCACCCAACCTCCGAATTGTATGAAGCTCCTATATATAATAAGGTGTAGGTTTTATATGGGCAAAATGGAGAAAAAAGGGGAAAATGGACGGGTTAGAAGCCCAATATGGGGGCTATTTTATAAAAAACATAAGAAAATTAGCCTTTTTTTGAAAAAAAATGCTCAAAAACTTGCAAGTTTCGAAAAATATACTTATATTTGCAACATGAAAAATCTCCCGGCTGGAGATATTTCAAAGACGATAAGAACTGAGTGGCGATAAAATGCCACGATATTTAAGAACGATAAGAACTGAGTGGCAATAAAAAGCCACAATATTTAAGAACGATAAAAAATAACTTTTCTAAGAGGACCTTTGAAACTGAAAAAAGAACTTTTCTAAAAGTGCAGACTCTTTTCATCAAACGGAACTCTTAATTCGATATAGAGAATTAATTAATAACTTCCTTCCGAAAGGTTGGAAAAATCGTATAACTTTATAAATTATTACCGTATGAAAAGAAAGTATTTTAGCGCGCTGCTTATGGGTGCATTGACAATTGCCTCGGTAAGCACATTTACTTCTTGTAAAGACTACGATGATGACATTAGTAATCTGCAACAGCAGATTGATACTAATGCAAAGGCAATCGAAACCATTCAGAACTTGATTAAGGGTGGTGGTGTTATTACTGGGACAGAATCCTCTAGTGATGGTGTTGTTGTAACACTCAGTAATGGAAAATCATTCAATATTAAGAATGGTGTAAATGGTAAGGATGGCGCTCCTGGTACTGCATGGACTATCGGTGACGATGGTTACTGGTATAAGGATGGTACAAAGACAGACAACTTGGCTCGCGGCCCTAAGGGTGACAAGGGCGATCAGGGTGAAACTGGTCCTGCAGGTCCTGCTGGAGCTCCAGGTGCTGATGCAAGTGCTACTTCTTACACTTACTATGTTCCTAATGCCGAAACAGGTTACTTTGACATCTACAAGGATGGCAAGAAGGTAGAACAGAGTGAAATTAAGTTTGTATCTGAGGTTCCAAATTCTATTACCGCTTCTTTGGATGATAATAATTTGATCCTCACAGGTGTTAAGGGTATTTCTGGTGAAAAGGTCGTTATTTCACTTACTGGTGATTTGACAGGCTTGGTATTCATGCCAAATCTCTACTTAGATGGTATCGAGACTTTGACTTATGATTACTTGCATGGTGAGTACTTGGTACATAAAACACGACTTGGGGGTAAAAGCCGCTTAACAATTGATGATGGCGTAACTCATAAGGATGTTACTGGTCTTGATAACTATTTGCCAGACAGATTGGAAAATGATCCAGCTTATGTGCCAACAACATTGTACAACTATGGTCCTGCTTGGGGTGTTAAGTATCACATGAATCCATCAAATGCTGATATGGCATACGAGGATATTGCGGGCTTCAATCTTCTTGAGCCAACAATATTGAATTATCATACTCGTGCTACAGCTTCAGCACTTGGAGATATTACTTCTCCAAAGACGAACGATGCAGGTAAGGCTCTCTTCAATACTTCTAATGGTATTGTAACTGCAGGTTTGAAGATTCAGCATCCTGAAAAGTTGAACGGATTCCCAACTATCAATGATAAGAATGTAGCCAATACCATTGCTTTGCAGGCTAAGACTGATGCAAGTACAGTAGCTGAAGGCAAGGTTACTTCTGATTATGCTTTGATTCAGCCACAGAAGGCTTACCTCGAGGCTTTGTACTGGAGATTGAAACCTCATTATGCTGGATTAGGTCTGCCTAATACCCGTATGGGTGACGAAAAGGGTATTCCTACTGCTAATACATTCGGTACAACTGCTGCTGATGCTGTTGCTCAGGTTCACGTTTATGATTCACCTCAGGAGGCTTTGGCAGATCCAGCAGGTGCTGCTCTCGAACTTTACTATAACAGTGCAGAGGGTATTGATATCGCAAGCTACCTCGGACTCCACATGTTGGTAGAGGATGTTAAGCAGTTTACTCCTGGTACTTCTACTAAACTTGGTGTTAACTTGAAGGAGATGTCACTAGAAGAAGGTAAGGATTGGGGCTTGACCTATCAGTTTAATCTCGTAGAATACGAGGTAGATGGCAATGCTACAATTGATAGCCGTTATGCTAAGTGGGTTAACAAAGACGCTGGTGTAAAGAGTTCTGAGGATGGTATCCTCCGTGCTTATAATGTTGATGCAAGCGGTAATCCAACTTCAGAATCTGCTACTTCTATCGATCGTGAACCATTGGTTCAGGTACTTGTTAAACGTGGTAACGAGGTGGTATTGGATGGTTACATCTTGATTCACATTACTCGTCAGAACCCAGAGGTTGCTCCTAATAAGACAATAGACTTGTTTGCAAAGGATGCTAAGTTCGATCTCTGCAATGGTATTGATGATTTGAAGACTACATGGTCTCAGTTCTCTGCAATAGTATTGACAGAGGGTCTTGAGAATATGACAAAGAAGGACTTCGATGAGCAGTATACTATTGATTCTAAGGGTAATTTCGGTATGGATGCTGCTGGTAATACTACATTGGATCTGAAGATGTTCAAGACAGCTCCTGAGAAGGGCGGTACATACACAGCTGCTGATGATCTTGGTCATATCGAGTACTTCGGTAATACTGAGGGTACAACTAACCATACGTTCAAGTGGCATTTGTCTGCTGAAGATCTTGAGAAGTTGACTCATGATCAGGTTAATCCTGTTACTGTAACTCGCTATGTACGTTACGTAGGTAATGCAAAGGCTAAGTATCCTTACATCTATGTTAAGTTGACTTACACCTTGTCACGTATCAATAAGAACCAGACATTCGGTGAGTTGATTCCTGAGTACTGGAAGGGACTTGATGGTTCTGTAAATGGTAAGGAAGCTGTTATCTTCGATGTTAAGGAGCCTACAAATGGTGGCGATATCCTTGGTATTAGCCGCAAGGTTACTTCTACTTTGAAGGGTAATGTTGCTAAGTTAGTAGGTCCTCACAAGTATTACTTCGTTCCTGAGCCTGTTGTAGTTGGTGGTTATACTATTACTCCACAGCGCGGTGCTTCTGATACCAAGTGGAACAAGTTGTTCTGCAAGTATATCCCTACAGAGTCTCATGTATTCAGCAAGGCTAAGTTGCAGGAAACTCTTGAAAGTTGTGCTATTAACTACGCAGAAGGTGCATTCACGAATGTTGATCTCTATGCAGTAAAGGGTACTTCTTATGTTAAAATTGCTACATTGGATCCTACTACTAGTGAGATTACATTGAATAAGAATGAAACAACAAAGGCTGTATTGAATGCGATTGGTTATGAGCCTGCGAATGCTAATATCCAGAAGGAGCTTCGCTCTTGGGTAGGTGTTGTAACTGAGAATACTTGTGGTGTAGCTGAGTTTGTTAAGGATGGTATCTTCCTGACATCTTGGGAGCGTCCAATCAACTTGATTGATGTTGCTACAGAGCCACGTATCGATGCTAACACCAATGGTAACGTTATCTACGCTCTTGATCTCTTCAAGTTGTACGATTGGCGTGGTTGGAATACTGCTACAGTTTCTGAGGCAGGTTGTGTAGCTAACCAGAGTAATATGTGGGGTGACCACCTCTGGTTCTGGGGTTACTACAATGTGAAGTCTATCACTATCGATACTACACCTGCTAAGGTTAAGACAACTCTTGGCGGTGGTAGCTGGACTACAATGGATCAGATTAGTAACCAGGTTGAACTCAAGTGCGGTAATAGAAGTGGTGTCGCTACAGATTCTAAGACTAAGGGTAAGGTAACTTACACCAACAATTTGACTTCTTACAACTCTGCAAGTCAGAATGCAGCTTTGACAACCTTCATGGAGGCTAATAAGGCTAAGTTCGGTACAATCTGGTACTACAACAATGGTGGTAACGTAGAGACCTTCAAGGTAAAAGTTCCTATCACTATCGCTTACGAGTGGGGTGAGTTTACTACTGAGGTTGAGTTCACAATCAACGGTACAATCGGTGATTAAGACATTTATTGAAAAGGAAATTAATAATTAAGCTCTAATTAGAGGGTGTGCCTAAAAGAGCGGCGCACCCTCTTTTTATTTAAAAATGTGACGGGTATGAAAAAAACTATATTATATTCTCTCTTGGCTATATTGGTCTTCTCATTATGCTCATGTGGTGAGAAAAAGAAAAGTCGCGAACAGCAGGTTGATGAATTCAGAAGCGAATTGACAGAAGAAGATACGGCTGCTATGTTGAAACTTTGTGATGATGCCATGGCGCAACTCAAGGCAAAGGATTATAACGCAGTGCTTGCCAATTTGCATGAATATACCGATTCTACGCAAGAAGTAAAACCTCTCACAGAAGAAACAAGACAAAGATATCTTAACAAGTTTAAGATGTTCCCTGTATTGGATTATACACGCGTATATTACTCATTCCAGTTGCAAGGCTGCAATGATGTGAAATATGATGTTACCTTTGCAACGGCAAAACAGGCTGGAACCGCTGAACCGGCAAAGACAGCTTATATGTTCAATCCGGTGAAAGTAGACGGTACTTGGAAACTGTGTGTAAAGACGGCTACTGACGAAATAGATATGAACATGCGCTAATAAAACACTTAAACTTACCTATTATGAAGAAATCATTGTTTGTCATATTACTGGCTTGTGTGTCTGCACACGGTTGGGCTCAGATACAGCGCACTGCTGTATTTGATTTCAGTCAGCCACTCAGCCTTACTCCTTCCATAACTCCACCTGAAGGTAATAGTAATGAAGTTCCCGTTACTGATAATGTTTTCTCTAATGGCGACATTACTATTGATTTTGAGTGGGGTAATCAGGGATTGGGTACAGCCATCGTTAACTTTACTAATATCTATACTCATGATATCTCCTATTATCTCAAAGTCAGTCAGCAGGCTTTGATGAAAGTGCATGCACCTGGTATCGGACGTCTTGACAGAGTATCTTTCTCCGAAGGTAGTACTGTAGGTGATCTTCGAGTGACAGACGATGAATTAGGAAGTCAGGAAGATGGATACAAGACATGGATTAATGATAAAAAGCAGAATATCCATGACTTAATATACAAAAACAGTTTTTCGAATGCTCAATTAAAAAAGATTACGGTACTCTATACCATGCCGTCTACCATTCTGACAGCTACAGGTGATTTGGAGAATGGCAGTGTTTTAGAGTACTTTGAAAACATGCATCTTACATTCGACCGCAACATGCTGGTTAAAGATGCATCCAAAATCACACTCTCTGATGGAACGAGCAGCCAAACGCTTTCTGCTACTGTAAAAGACAATGTGGTAACCTTATCTGCTGCTAGCCAGATAGCAAAGAATGGTACATATACACTTACGGTTCCTGCAAAGAGTTTTGTTGATAAGGAAGGCTTTGAGAACAAGGAAATGAAATTCTCTTTTGTCATCAAGGCTCCTTTTAGTCCTGTTTCGATTATCCCTGCAGTGGGCACAGTTGAAACATTACCTCTTATTATTACCGTAGACTTCGGAAAAACGGTAGGTTATGTTGATGAGGCTGCCAACGTGAAATTACTGAAAGATGGTAACGACTTTCTGAAAGTAAAGGCTGTCAAGGCATCTGATACGAAAGTTAATTTTGAAATACAGGGTGCTGTAGGTACTATCTCAAGAAAAGGAACGTATAAACTTGTTGTTCCTGCTGATGTAATTTGCAATGACAAGAAGGGTAACGCCGAATTGGAACGCTACAATAAGGCTTTTGATGTAGAATATGTAGTTGTCGGTTCTGCGGCTTACCTGAAAGCCCAAGAACTGTTGCAAAACAAATCGGTGGGTTATCCTAAGGTCACAAGCGCGGCTTACGTAGCATTGGACAATGTTGTTAAGAATGAAGCATCAACAGATGTAGAATTCAAGGCTGCGATTGATGCTTATTACAACGAGACTGATGTTCTTCTTCCTGAAAACCGCAAATGGTACAAGATTGTCAGTGTAAATAAGGATGGTAAATCATTGTATCTTGCTGTAAAAGAAAAGCAGGTTCTATTGGTAGACAATATAGATGAAGCTTCTGCTTTTGAGGCGTTAGATAATAATGGAGTCTTCACCTTGGGTGATGCTGATGACAATATGCTGAATGTCAATGGAGTGACAGCTGATGCAGTTTCTGAAGTAAGCAAACTTACACTTGCCAAACTGGATGGCTCTGCTATTCAACTCGAATCGGGTGATGTATTTGATGCAGGCAAGGCATTGGGTACTTTCTCTTTCAAGGGAACTTATCCTTCCGTTACAGGTAGTTCAAGTGTTGTTTATGCATTGGGTAATCAGGCAGACAAGAAATATCAGACAGAAGCAAATGTTACAACTCCATATTGGCAAAGCAGTCTGACCAGTGCCTTTACTTTCGTAGAAGTAGAGAAACCGGCAGCAGCTATCAAGACCATAGCGACTGCTTACAAGTTGACACCTGCAATAGTAGGAAGCAATGCAGACCTCCTGACTCTTTCTTTCGATGAGTTGAGTCATGTAACTGTAATGAGTGATGTTGATGCCTATATTGCAGATGAGAAGGGTAAGCGTGTGAAGAACGTAACCTTTGTTGCTGCAACAGAAAAAGGCAACCAGTTTACGATTGCATTGACAGGTTTGGCAAAGGGAAACTATCAGTTGGTAATTCCAGAAGGCACCTTCCATTATGAAAAGAATAATAAGGAAGTGAAGACGCAGGCCATCAAGGAAGCCTTTACGATAGGAAAGGGTGGCTCTCCTGAAGATCCAAATCTTAAATACGATTATTCTGTATTACAGATGTTGCCTGATGTATCAGAACCAGTCAAGGACGTTGCTTTGAATGGATTCATGATAAAAAACATAGGATACTATGATGGCTTGGTAGCTAATCCTGAAAGAGAAGTGAGACTTGCTGTTTATGACAACAACAAAACGATTCGGACAGGACATTTTGAAAACTATGTAGATCCGGAAGATCCAACAACACCGACATTGTTGTTAGTTTTTGATACTCCTATTAGAGAAGGTGAATTGAATACCGATCTTTACGCTATAGTTATTTTGAAGGGAACATTCGGAGATACAAACTTTGGAAAGTTCCTTGAGGACAAAACCACAACTCGAGCGAGTGATTGTCGTGCTAATCCAAGAATGACGATTGCAATCGAAGTAGACAATGATAAGGCTACTGGTATCGAACATGTTGTGAATTCTACTGGAAAGAACAATGTAATCTATGATATCCAGGGACGAAAGGTTAAGCAGATGAACCGTTCTGGTATCTACATTGTGAATGGAAAGAAATTCATCAAGAAATAAAATTTAAAGTAGAAAGTTATGAAATCAGTTAAGCTGCTCATGGCAACGGCCATGTTAGCCATCGGCTCTACAGCCGCTATGGCACAAGCATCCTACACAGATCAGGATGGAAATGAGTATCAGTTTCAGAAGCACTTCTTCTTAGATTTGCAGGGAGGTGCTCAGTATACACTCGGTGAAGCTAAGTTTGGCGACTTGCTCTCGCCTAACCTCCAGTTGGGCTTGGGCTATCAGTTCTCTCCTGTTTTCGGTATGCGCTTCCAGATTAATGGATGGCAGAGCAAGGGCGGCTGGGCTGGATTCCGTGCTAAAGCAGGTGAGGCTCCTTACAATGCTGACTATAAGTTTAAATATGTAGCTCCGGGCGTTGACTTCATGTTCAACCTATCTAATCTTCTCTGCGGTTGGAACCCTAACCGCGTGGTGAATGTTATTGCATTTGCCGGTGGAGGACTGAATGTGGCATGGGGCAATGATGATGTAAACAATCTGGCTGCTACCCTGAAGAGTCTGAATGCATACAATCTGGAATATATTTGGGATGGAACCAAGGTCCGTCCATACGGAAGAGCCGGTATTGATGTAGAGTTCAAGGTTAGCAAGGCGGTAAGCATCATGCTCGAAGGAAACGCCAATATCCTGAGCGACAAGTATAACTCTAAGAAGGCTGATAATCCAGACTGGTACTTCAATGCCCTGGCAGGTGTACGCATCAACCTGGGCAAGAGCTATACCAAGAAGGAGAAACCGGTAGAGGAACCTGCTCCGGCACCAGCTCCTAAGCAGGAATATGTTGCTCCTAAACCAGCACCTAAGCCAGCTCCTGTAGAGAAGAAGGTGGAGGAGATCCGTCGTGACATCTTCTTCAACATCAACTCTTGCAAAATAGCCCCTGCTGAGGACGCTAAGATCCGTGAGGTGGTTGACTTCCTGAACAAGAACACAGAGGCAAAGGTTGTAGTAACCGGTTATGCTGACAAGGGTACAGGCAATGACGTCATCAACGACCGCATCGCTGCCAAGCGAGCAGCTGCTGTGGTTTGGATGCTGACAAAGAAATATAATATACCTTCTGAGCGCATTACAGAAGAATCTAAGGGTGCACGTGTGCAGCCTTTTGCAGAAAACGCAAAGAACCGTGTAACGATCATGATCGCTAAGTAGTACGGTAAGTTTATAATGCGACAATCAATTATTTTAATTGGTGGCGGGGCATCCTCAGGATGCCCCGTTTTTCTTTCAGATATCCCTTCCTTCTCCCGCTCATTTTGTTATTTTTTCACCATTTCTTGCAGTTTCTCAATATTTTGTTGTACCTTTGCACAAAAATAATAATAAATTGCAAGAAAATGGGAAAGATTATATTGACGGGCGACCGTCCTACAGGTAAACTTCACCTGGGTCATTACATCGGCTCTCTGCAGCGCCGAGTACAACTTCAGAACGCTGGCGACTTCGACAGAATGTTCGTTTTCATGGCAGATGTTCAGGCTTTGACTGATAATGCCGACAATCCTGAGAAGATTCGACAGAACATCACAGAGGTGGCTCTTGACTATCTCTCTGCGGGTCTCGATCCACAGAAGTGTACACTCTATATCCAGAGTATGATTCCAGAGTTGGCTGAGTTGACTACCTATTTGATGAACCTCATCTCTGTATCTCGTGTTCAGCGTAACCCAACTGTGAAGACTGAGATCAAGATGCGTAACTTCGAGGCAAACATTCCTCTCGGTTTCTTCTGCTATCCTGTGAGCCAGGCTGCCGACATCACCGCTTTCAAGGCTACAACCGTGCCTGCCGGTGAGGACCAGGAGCCTATGCTGGAGGTAACCCGCGAGTTGGTTCGCCGTTTTAACCAAATTTATGCGCCTGTATTGGTAGAGCCGGAAATCCTGCTTCCGGAGATTGCCTGCTGCCGTCGCCTTCCAGGAACCGATGGTAAGGAGAAGATGAGTAAGAGTCTCGGCAACTGCATCTACATGAGCGATGACGAGAAGACCGTTTGGAAGAAGGTGAAGAAGATGTCTAACGGTGAGCCACGCATGAGTATGGAAGAGCCTGGACATCTGGAGGGAAATGCCGTGTTCACTTATCTGGAGGCATTCTCTACTCCTGAGGACTTCGCTGAGTTCTGGCCAGAGTTCAAGACTTTGGATGAGTTGAAGGAGCAGTATGTGAAGGGTGGTATCGGTGATGGCACCTGCAAGAAGTTCCTGAACAGCGTCATCAACAAGATGCTTGACCCAATCCGTGCCCGCCGTCATGAGTTTGAGCAGGATATTCCTGAGGTATTCAATATCCTGAAGAAGGGTAGCGAGGATGCCCGCGAGTTTGCAGCCCAGACTATGGATGAGGTTCGCAAGGCTATGCGTATCGACTATTTCAGCGATGCTGCCTATATTGAGGAGCAGGCTGCGAAATATAGAGTATAGTGATTATTTATTAGTGATTAATGATAATCATTAAAGTACGTGAATAAACGAATATTACAATTAGCGGTGCCGTCGATAATATCCAATATCACGGTACCGCTTTTGGGTTTGGTGGATGTCGCTATCGTCGGGCATATCGGCGATGCGGCTTACATCGGAGCCATTGCCGTAGGGTCGATGCTCTTCAATGTCATCTACTGGCTTTTCGGATTCCTGAGAATGGGAACCAGCGGAATGACTTCGCAGGCTTTGGGAAGGAGAGATCTTGCTGAGGTGCTGAGGCTTCTGGTACGCTCTCTCAGTATCGGTGTGGGGATAGGAATGCTGTTCTTCGTTCTTCAGAAATGGCTGATAGGCTGCGGACTGTGGGCGATGTCGCCGGAAGCGGATGTCGTGGAACTGGCACGGAGATACTGTTATGTCTGTATCTGGGGAGCCCCGGCAGTGCTCGGACTCTACGGATTTACGGGCTGGTTTATCGGTATGCAGAACACGCGCATTCCGATGATGGTATCTCTGACACAGAATGTGGTGAACATCGTAGCCTCCCTGCTGCTGGTCTTTGTCTGCGGGATGACGGTAGAAGGCGTGGCGCTCGGAACGGTCATAGCCCAATGGTGGGGATTCCTGATGGCATGTCTGTTCTATCGCTTCCATTATCGCCGGTTAAGCAAGTATGATTATCGCCGGCATCTCTTTGCTGCCGAACCGCTGAAGCGGTTTTTCTCGCTCAATAAGGATATCTTTCTCCGTACCCTCTGTCTGGTGGCGGTAAACCTCTTCTTTACGGCGGCAGGTTCCAGGGAGAGTACCATTGTGCTGGCTGTGAATACGCTGCTGATGACGCTCTTTACCATCTTCTCTTATTTTATGGATGGTTTTGCCTATGCGGCAGAGGCGTTGAGCGGCAAGTATTACGGAGCCCGAAACATGGGGGCATTCCGCGAGGTGGTCAGAAAAACGATGGTTTTTGGAGCTGTCGTGGCTGTAGGTTTCACCTTATTATATATAGTGGGTGGCGAGAATTTCCTCTCTTTGCTCACGAACGATAAGCAGGTGATAGTTGCATCGGGCGAATATTTCTGGTGGGCTGTGCTGATTCCGCTGTCTGGCATGTCGGCATTCGTCTTCGATGGCATCTTTGTAGGCATCACACAGTCTAAGTCGATGCTCTGTTCTACCGCCGTAGCCTCGGCTTCGTTCTTCGGTCTGTTCTTCGGCTTGCATCCTTTCCTGGGCAATCATGCCTTGTGGTTGGCCTTCATTCTCTACCTCTTGTTAAGGGGAATCGTACTGTTCGTCATTTACCGTAAAAAACTGCGGTAAATGACGAATAGTGTTTTTATAGAATATTTTAGTAGAAATAATGCACATCTTTCATAAAAATTGCACACTGAATTATAGTGTGCGCATTTTTGTGAAAAACTACATTAATATAGTTTAAATCTTAGGCTTATATTCTTTTTCTTAGCCGAAAATTAGTAATTTCGCAGAGCAAAACTTAAAAAGAAAAGAGTAAATGACAGCAGAAGAATATTATCAGCAGGGTAACGCCTGGCGCAAGCAGGGTGACTTTAAGCGTGCCCTCGACTGCTATATGGAGGCCATTGCCCTCGATCCGGAGAGCCCTGCCGTAGCAGCCAAGGAGATGCTGGATGATATCATGAGCTTTTATTGCAAAGACTACTACAATCCATAACAACCGACATGTGGACAGCAGGAGCTTTGTTTACTCCAAGGGTAATGATAATTAGTAAGAAATTAGAATATGAGTAAGATTAAAGGGGCTATTGTAGTCGACACCGGGCGTTGCAAGGGATGCTCGCTCTGTGTGGAGGCGTGTCCTCAGCATGTCATCGCATTGGCAGAGAAAAAAGTCAATGTGCATGGTTACCGTTATGTAGAGGCGGCTGTACCTGAAGCATGCGTTGGTTGCACCTCGTGCGCCATCGTCTGTCCGGACGGCTGCATCACAGTTTATCGTAAGAAGGAGGACTAAATAATGGCAAATCAGGAAGTTACATTAATGAAAGGCAATGAGGCGATAGCCCATGCCTGTATCAGATGTGGTGCGGATGGCTTCTTCGGCTATCCTATCACACCTCAGAGTGAGATTATTGAGACGCTGGCTCTGCTCAAGCCTTGGGAGACATCGGGAATGGTGGTTCTGCAGGCTGAGAGTGAGGTGGCGGCTATCAACATGGTTTATGGTGGCGCCGGTGCCGGTAAGCGTGTCATTACCACTTCTTCAAGTCCGGGTGTGGCTTTGATGCAAGAGGGTATCTCTTACATGGCAGGTGCTGAGATTCCGGGCGTTATCGTCAATGTGCAGCGTGGCGGTCCGGGTCTGGGTACCATCCAGCCATCCCAGAGTGATTATTTCCAGGCTACCCGCGGTGGTGGTAACGGCGACTATAATGTGATTGTGCTGGCTCCTGCTTCTGTTCAGGAGATGGCAGATTTTGTTGATCTCGCCTTTACGCTTGCCTTTAAGTATCGCAATCCTGCGATGATTCTGAGCGATGGTGTCATTGGTCAGATGATGGAGAAGGTGGTTCTGCCTCCTGTCAAGCCTCGTCGTACCGAGGAGGAGATTGCGAAGGAATGTCCTTGGGCTACTATCGGTCGTCCGAAGAATCGTCCTGTCAACATCATGACCTCTCTGGAACTCAAGCCTGAGGTAATGGAGGAGCGCAATATTGCTCTTCAGGAGAAATACAGAAAAATCCGTGAAACCGAGGTTCGTTATGAAACCGAGCAGATGGATGATGCCGACTATGTAATCGTAGCCTTCGGTAGTGCGGCACGTATCGCCGAGAAGAGCATCGAGAGTGCGCGTGAGCAGGGCATCAAGGTCGGATTGTTCCGTCCTATCACCCTCTGGCCTTTCCCTGAAAAGGAGATTCATGAACTCGCCAAGACCAAGAAGGGCATTCTGGTTGTAGAGATCAATGCAGGTCAGATGGTTCAGGATGTGCGACTGGCTGTGAATGGTCAGACTCCTGTGGAGCACTTTGGTCGTCTGGGCGGTATCGTACCGGAGCCGGAGGAAATCGTTGAAGCATTAAAGAAGTTAATAAAATGAATGATATAATTTCACCAGAGAATCTGGTATATAAGAAGCCTACGCTGATGAACGATACCCCGATGCACTATTGCCCGGGCTGTTCGCATGGCGTAGTTCATAAGCTCGTTGCCGAGGTTATCGAGGAGATGGGCATGGAGGATAAGACGGTAGGCGTATGTCCGGTGGGCTGCGCTGTCTTTGCTTATCGCTATTTGGATATAGACTGGCAGGAGGCTGCTCATGGCCGTGCACCTGCTGTAGCTACAGGTATCAAGCGCTTGTGGCCTGATCGTCTCGTCTTCACTTATCAGGGCGATGGCGATTTGGCGTGCATCGGTACCTGCGAAACCATCCACGCCCTGAACCGTGGTGAGCACATCGCCATCATCTTCATCAATAATGCCATCTATGGTATGACCGGTGGTCAGATGGCTCCAACCACGCTCTTGGGTCAGAAGACTGCTACCTGTCCTTACGGTAGAGAGGCTGATCTTCATGGTTATCCACTTAATATTACCGAGTTGGCAAGCCATCTGCAGGGCACCTGTTATGTAACCCGCCAGAGTGTGGAGACCGTGGCAAGCATCAAGAAGGCAAAGAAGGCAATCCGCAAGGCTTTCGAGGCAAGCATGCAGGGCAAGGGTTCCAGCCTGGTAGAGATTGTTTCTACCTGCAACAGCGGATGGAAGCTCTCACCTGTTGAGGCGAACAAGTGGATGGAAGAGAACATGTTTAAGCAGTATCCTAAGGGCGACCTGAAGGATACAACGGGAATGTAAGTGAAGAACGAAGAGTGAAGAACGAAGGAAGAACGATTTGCTCTTCTAATATAATAATAGAACAATGAAGACAGAAATCATTATATCCGGTTTTGGCGGTCAGGGCGTTCTCTCTATGGGAAAGATTCTGGCTTACTCAGGACTGATGGAGGATAAGGAGGTAACCTGGATGCCTGCTTACGGACCAGAGCAGCGTGGCGGTACAGCCAATGTAACGGTCATTGTGAGCGACAGTCGCATCTCTTCGCCTATCCTGAGCCATTATGATGTAGCCATCGTGCTCAACCAACCATCGCTCGACAAGTTTGAGCCGAAGATTAAGCCAGGCGGCATCCTGATTTATGATGGCTATGGTGTGATGAATCCTCCTCAGCGCAAGGATATCACCATTTATCGCATCGATGCGATGGACAAGGCTGCCGAGATGAAAAATTCGAAGGTGTTCAATATGATTGTATTGGGTGGACTGCTGAAGGTTTGTCCTGTAGTGAGCACCGATGGTTTGAACAAGGCGCTTTACAAGTCATTGCCAGAGCGCCATCATGGTTTGATTCCGCTGAACATGCAGGCAGTGGAAGAGGGAATGAAGATTATCGAAAAGGTTGATTAAATTCAATCATCAGTATAGATAAGGGAGCGGGTTGCGATGCAGTTCGCTCCCTTGTTTTATTAGGCTGGGTTGGAAAGGAAAAAATGATGCATCTTGCAGATTACATATTTTATTTGTATCATGCAGTTTGCTACATTCAAAATCTGTTGTTGAATGTTTTTCGTATCTTAAACTAAAGAAAGTTGTTCTTTTCTTTGGCATTTCCAATTCTTTTTTTTACGGACTCTCTTTTATTGCTTACTGATACCGGGCTTCAGAGACTACCTTTTTAAAAACTAAAATGCTTGAGGCTAAGAATATTATTTTAAATTTGGAGAAATGACGTTACATTTAAAGTGAGTGCGTCAAGGTTTTATGGTACACTCTCTTTAAATGTAACTGGTATATTCTTATTCCATCAAAGCTGCGCAATGTTTCTTCTGATCCAAAGTTTGAAGAATGGGTCGTTGAAAGATATTGTATCTCCATCCACATCTCATTTTAATTCATGCTGCAAAGATAATAAATTACTCCGCAATCTATTTGCGGAGTGGTAAGATTTTAACTTTTTCCTGCATAAAAAATACAAAAGGAGGATTTTGCCATACCGTTGCTTACATATATTATAAGGTGTAAATAACCAAAAAGCAAAATTATTCACAAATATAAAAGTTAGCATTATGGCAACAGTAAAAGTAAAATTCAGAGCATCCTTGGTGCCGGGAAAGGAAGGCACATTGTATTATCACCTCATTCACCAGCGCAGACAGCGCTGGATCAGTACCGCCTATCATGTCTTTCCGGGCGAATGGAACGACAAGAAGTCGGTTATCATTGTTTCTAATCGCAACAACCGTCAGGCACATCTGCAGCTCATCCAGTCGCAGATAGATTGGGAGATGAAGCAGATGCAGCGTGTCATCCGTGATAAGGATGCAGAGGGCATCCCTTATACCATTGACGACATAGCCAGGGAGATACAGCAGCGGCCACAGAGCCAGAGCGTTTTTGCTTTCTTCCGCCTGCAGATAGACAAGAAGGAGCAGATGCAGTGCTTTGGCACCAAGAGCAACTATGTCAGTGCCGCCAACAGATTTATGGAGTTTCGTGGCAATGAAGACCTTGCCTTTTCCCAAATGACAAGCGAGATGATGGAAATGTATCAGGCTTGGCTATGGAACAGAGGGGTCGGACAAAATACCGTAGCGTTCTATCTGCGAACCCTCCGCACATTCTACAACAAGGCGGTGGAAGCAGGGCAAGCTCCACCCAACGACATCTTTGCTCACGTGCAGACCGCTAACGTGAGAACTGCCAAACGAGCCATCACTGTAAAGGATATTCGCAAAATAGAAAACCTGGACTTGCCAACAGGTTCCTCCCTTGACAAGGCACGAGACCTATTCCTGCTTAGCTTCTATCTGCGTGGTATGGCATTCGTAGATATGGCGTTCTTGAAGAAGACAGACTTGAAAGGTAGCATGATAAACTACAACCGTCGCAAGACCCACCAAAAACTCAACATAGAGTGGATGAAACCGATGCAAGCCATCATCGATAAGTATGCCGAACAGACCAAAGAGTCTCCTTATCTGCTACCCATCTTGACAGGCAAGGAATCCTCTCCATACACCGCATACCGCAAGATTGAGCACAACACCAACTACAATCTGAAGAGAATCGGTGAGATGGTTGGCTTGAAGATACCGCTGACCACCTACGTGGCACGCCACACGTGGGCAAGCGTAGCCTTGCACATGAATATCCCGATAGCTACCATCAGCGAGGGCATGGGACACAACTCATACAAGACTACACAGATTTACCTGCAGTCAATAGACGTAGCAACTATCAATGAAGCCAACAAGCGGATTATAAGCAAAATCTTAAAAGAGTTGTAAACAAATAATTATGTTTGTCCCGCTTCGGAATGATGGGGTAAAATGTTTAGCAAACTTCGCCCTTTCTTCTTAGAAGAGAGCGATTTGGTTGCAAAGTTACGAAAATTAGTTGGATTACGTGTCAAATTTTATCATTTTCTGTATCTCGTCCCTAAGATTTAACACAAATATTTAGCAAATCTGCCTCGGATGATTCCTATAAATGGCAGATTTGCACTTATTTAGGCTGTTGTTGCTCTTTTCTAAGAAGAAAGTGCAAATGATGTAAAATAAAGCTACATGTGTAGAGGCTGTATAGCTAATACTCATATATTACGATTAAGATTATGCATAACAATAATATATGGACTAGGCTTCCACAACCATCATGTATGGTTGCAGCTGAGGACATAAAGTAGAACGCGAATATGACGCAGGATTGCTTGAATTCACCTTCTACAGCCGACGTAAGCAAGCGCTTACCAAAGGGCATCCACGTTATCGGGGCTGAAAGACTTTCGGATCCGAGTG
>ERZ507057.27-NODE-27-length-52385-cov-6.30311_pt1 | contig 52385 bp, 49 predicted proteins | sample MGYA00512289_ERZ507057 | MGnify/ENA metagenome assembly ERZ507057 | reverse complement strand
AAAACTATTCTAATCTCGTTCTAATCTCATTCAGTTTCGTTCAAAAACCATGTTCTAAATGGGCAAAACTAACAAATTTAAGGTCCTTGGTTAAGGGGACGAACGCACAACAAAAAAGGGGGGGGATGAGGTTAACAAGTTAACTGGCTAACAAGTAAGTATGCCATAAGTCTTACCGCTCAGACCAAGCGCAAACTTTCCTTTGATCGCAGCACCGCCATTTGTTGTGGGCAGAGTTCCTCTTACGATGGCAACACGGAGGTCAACTTGTTAACCCGTTAACCTGAAATTCCGCCAATGGGTATTCATGTTGAGTGCATACACAATCGTTCAGTAAAAAAGAACTATCAAGGAAAATAATAAAAAGAAGAAAAAATAAGGACGAAACTACTTGTATATCAGAAAAAAGCAGTATATTTGCAGCCGATTTAGAGTCCGTTGGGGCTAAAACAAGAGGCTGCGGGTGCAGTCCGCCTCCCGGAAAAACCCGTTTTACATATATAATATCAAATGTACGCAATCGTAGAGATTAACGGTCAGCAGTTTAAAGCAGAAGAAGGCAAGAAGCTCTTCGTAAACCACATCTGCGGTGCCGAAAATGGCCAGACTGTTGAATTTGACAACGTGTTGTTGATTGACAACAACGGCGACGTAAAGGTAGGTGCTCCTACTGTTGAAGGCGCCAAGGTAGTATGCGAAGTAGTTAGTTCACTCGTAAAGGGTGACAAGGTGCTCGTTTTCCACAAAAAGCGCCGCAAGGGCTATCGCAAGCTCAATGGCTATCGCCATCAGTTCACTGAAGTGACAATCAAGAACGTAATTGCTTAATCATTTAAAAGTTTAGAAGAAATGGCACACAAGAAAGGTGTAGGTAGTTCTAAGAACGGCCGCGAATCGGCTTCACAAAGATTAGGCGTTAAAATTTGGGGCGGTCAGACCTGCGTTGCTGGTAACATCATCGTTCGTCAGCGCGGTACTGTACACTATCCCGGTAAGAACGTAGGCATGGGTAAGGATCATACTCTCTTCGCCCTCGTTGACGGTGTAGTAAGCTTCCACCGTGGTCAGCGTGACCGCAGTGTAGTTTCAGTTGAAGAAGCTAACGCTTAACGCATTCTCATACTAACAGACTACTTACTGTAAAAAGTAACAAGTGGCCCGTATTCCTTATAATAAGGTATACGGGCTTTTTGCATATGATGCCGTGAGGTAGAAAAGAAAAATGTGTGTTTTATCTGCACTTCCATTTTTATACACTATATTTGTTGCCGAATAATCATATATGTATTATGATGGCAGAAAAAACATCTTTTAAGGTTGGTGGACGAAAACCAATAACCTTTGATCGCTTTATACGTGGCGTAATAGCTCTACTCCTAATAATAGGAATGGGGGTGGCCCTCTATTTTTTAAGCGGTGTACTCATACCTTTCTTTGTGGCATGGGTGGTAGCCTATTTGCTTTACCCTTTAGTGCGTTTTTTGCAAAAAACTTGTCGATTACATAGCAGAATACTTGCCATTGTGATAACGTTGCTCCTTACATGCGGAGTGTTGGTTGGTTTCTTCTATCTCGTCATTCCACCCATGATTGATGAAATGGGGCATTTAAAAGATGTAGCGTTAAGTTATGTGCAAAAGGGTAGTAGGGCTTCTAATATACCAGTGCCTATACAGCAATTCCTGCATCGCCACATCAGCGAATATCAAATAGAAAACTTCTTGCAGCAAAAGGATGTTATTGCTGCCATCAAGACAACTGTGCCAAAGGTGTGGAACGTGTTGTGGAGTACTGCTGGCATTATTATCAATATTGCAGCATCGCTCATAGCTTTATTATATTTACTATTTATACTTACTGACTATGAACGTTATGCTAATGGATGGATAAAATTTGTGCCACGTAGCAAACGGGCCTTTGCAGCACAACTTGTGAGCGACATAGAGCATGGCATGGCAGGTTATTTTCGTGGACAAGCTCTTGTGGCGTTAAGTAACTGTTTTATGTTCTCTATAGGATTCCTTATTATTGGTTTCCCCATGCCCATAGGTTTAGGTTGTTTGATAGGGGTAATCAGTTTTGTTCCCTACCTTCAGGTTGTAGGTTTTGTGCCAGCATCATTGTTGGCTCTGCTCAAAGCGGCTGAGACAGGTGAAAACTTTTGGTGGCTTTTATGTTTAGTACTTATTGTTTATGTGGTAGTGCAAATATTGCAAGACACTATTTTTACGCCACGTATAATGGGTAAAATTATGGGGCTACCTCCAGCTATCATTCTTTTATCGCTCTCGGTGTGGGGGTATGTGTTAGGCATTATAGGGCTTATTTTAGCTCTTCCTGTCACCACGTTGGCTATATCCTATTACAAACGTTATGTGGTGGGTGCTGATAATGATATAACAGCACAAGATTATGCTGACGAAAGGTTAGATGCTGATGAAATAGCAGTAGAGCGTGCTGCAGGGATTTATGTTGAGAAACCTCACGAATCAGCCCATCAACAGGGTGATTTTGCAGGAAAAGACAACAAAAATCAAAAAAATGAAGAAAAAGTAGAGAAATAATTTGGTAGTTTAAATAAAACTGCCTACCTTTGCACTCGCAAAAAGGAAAGAAGTAAATGCTTCACATAATCCTTTGCAAAATGAGGTTAGACTCGCTAGCTCAGTTGGTAGAGCACAACACTTTTAATGTTGGGGTCTTGGGTTCGAACCCCAAGCGAGTCACTTATGATTCCAAGCAAGTCACTTATATTCCCAACGGGGTCACTTAGTGACTACTGCAGAATCACGAAGGAACATCAATTCCAAAGAAAAGTATTAAGTGGATTTTACGAAAGTAGAGTCCACTTTTTTGTTGGTTATCAAGCATTTACACACTTTGATTAGCCTAACAAAAACATAAAAGTATATGTTCAATTAAGGAGATGGTAAGTTCAACTACTGCGGTTGAAAATTACTCCAAGTAGCCTACATGTGCCACCACAAGCCCTCATAAGCCAAAAAGGTGATACAATAGGTGATACAACTTTGGAAAAGGTGATACATAAAAAGTGATACACCTCACTTCCTTCAAAAAAAATTGCCGAAACAGGCATTTTTTCTACTCGGAGCGATTTTTTTCCGCTTAATACCTACTATTCTCATGAAGAGTAAAGCTGTAAAAGTCGTTTTCGACAGAAGAAAGGAAGCAGCCAAAAAGGGTTATGGCTACGTTGATGTTGTAGTAAATCTGGGCAAAAAGGTCCGTAAATACGTTCTTATAGGGACATCAACTCCCGAGGAATGGGGAAAAGATTCCAATTCTTCAGAAGTAAAAGCTGTGGTAGAGAAATGTGAAAACATTCTCGTCACCATGAACGTGCTTGGTGAGGAATCGAATGTTGAAAATTTCAACAAGCATTTCTACGAAGAACAAGCAAAAAACAATGAGCCAGAACTTTCACCCGAAGAGATCTTAGCACAAAAAGATTTCATCGCCTACTGCGAGGAAGCCTTGGCAGCCGAGGACATTAAAATCGGCACGCGCAAGCACAAGCAAGTAGTGATTGATGCTGTCAAGACCTACGGAAAACTAAAGACGTATGGCGACTTGACCCCCAAGAACATTCTTGCCTTTGACCGATGGTTGCACAATGGCGAGCGGAGTGACGTCACCATCTATGGCTACCACAAACGCCTGAAGAAATGGGTGGGCGAACTGGCACGATTGGACGAGATACCGCGCAACCCTTACAAAATTGTGAGTGTCACCCGTGGCAAGAGCAAAGAGCGCCAACCTCTGCTCGAAACCGAATTGAAGAAAATGCGCGACTATCCCTTTGATGGAAAGTTGGAACGGGTGCGCGACCTCTTTATCTTCTCCGCTTATACAGGTCTTGCTTTCTGCGATGTGCAGAACTTTGACTATCAGTCCATGACGGTGAAGGAGGGTGATTTGGTTTTCATTGATGGAAACCGCATCAAGACCGATACGAAGTTCTTCACTCCTATCCTTGCCCCTGCCATGGAAGTGTTGAAAAAGTACGAGTTCAAATTGCCCAAGATTTCCAACCAAAAGGCAAATGATTACCTTCACTTGATACAAGCACAGCTTGGCATCAAGAAGAATCTGACTTTCCACGTTGCCCGCCACAGCTTTGCCACACTCGCCTTGGCGCATGATGTCCCCATCGAAAATGTAGCCCGAATGCTCGGACACGAGGACATTCGGACCACACAGATTTACGCAAAGGTTTTGCGTACCACCATCGAGCGCCATGCCACCGTACTCCAAGGCGCCATCATCTAAGCTTTATTCATCTTCATCTAAAACACGATAAAATGTGCCTTTCAATAGCTGCGACATTCCACTCTCCTTGAATGTCGCAGTTATTTTTTCGCATACATACTTGCCTCCCCTTATATAATATAAGGCGCGTGGGTTGGGCAAAGTATCAGACAAAAATGAAAACTGATACTTCTTCTTGCCATCTATTTTGTATAACACTTCGCGTTTCTCCTCCCACATTCCCTCATTCAAGCGAAGTGAAAAAGGCGTAATGAATGCCTGGAACTCATCTGAGACTTCCACAAAATCCACCACAGGGTGCGGCATATACGGCTTGAAGTACTGCACCCCGTTCCAAAAGCCCATATATATTTGGTCAAAGTAAGCGTCCGTGTTCTTGTTCTCCCCCTTGGCAATGGTACGGCTTGCCGCACCTTGCGCCAAATCACCTGCATCGTAGTCAATGGTGTTGGCTGACGTTGAACTGCCAAACACACGATCAGAACGATTACCACTTGAAGAACCGCTCCCATCTTCTGTCAGTGTCCAATTCTCACTGCTTCCCATCTCGCCACAATTCATGAAAAGCATATTGCCGTGACTGTCTCCCGTCCCCTCAATCCAAGCTGGTACAATTTTCAGTTCCAAGTCCTCTGCATTCTTGTCCGCAAAGCGTTCCCCATAGGCATTGACAGGGAGCAAACGATTATAATAGCGATACCACTTCGTTTTCGTCTTGTCTGAAAAGCCCGAAGAACTCTCCATCACAAACTCCGACTTGTAGCAGTACATGACAAAGTACGTGCGGTTTTCCTTGACATAAAACAATTTGTGTCCATCAGAGCCATATTTGTAGCCACGCACATATTGCGTGCTGCTGGCGTTCGGTCTTGTTTGCCTTGTGTACACCCCACTTATTTTAAGCGACTTTGCCGCCTCCAACAAGTCTGCCATTTTATCATAAACCTTGGCATCCTTGCCATATTTGCGAATGTACCAATCACACGAATGGTACGCCCAAAGCAAACTGCCATTGTCCTCATACTTCACATTCACGCTACCCAAGTATTCCGACTTGTCCTCCTGCGTGACTTGGGTGGTATAACTGTCCACCACCTTGTCCAACAGAACCTCATTTGCTTCCGTGGCAATGGCATCAGAGAATTTGAAAGAAATCGTTTTCTGCTTGTGGTTGATGGTGAAATCCCCAAACAAAAATTTCTCCAACTCTTCAAAGAACTCCGTCAGCGTCCAATGTGGCAAAGCAAGTGCAAAGTTATAAGCACCCCATGCCGCAGGCAAGGTGTTGCATATAAGGAGATTAACAAAGGCAGAGTTTTCCAACGCCATGAAATCCCACTTATAACCCACCTGCTTGCATATCCTGTAAAGGATATACAGCAAGTAAGGCTGAAACGACAAAGCCTGTGCTCCCGTTTGCGCATTGGTTTCATGCGGCCAAATAAATTCATTCTTGTCTGCACTCCACACCATTTCATTCTGAATGTTCCCCGAAGTGTTATTCACCCAAGGCAACGGGATCCAGAAATTATCAGGGTATGGGCGCATATCGTCCATGCAATGCCCTGCAACCGCCACGCGGCTTGTAGGATAGCCCAAATCCAGCTCATTCAAATAAATATCGTCGAATGTCTCATCAAAGTTTTGCTCACTGCGTCCCTCCAAGAATTGCGTCTTGACTTCCACATCTGATATTTCCGTGATGGTGATGGTGCCACTCCGATAAAAGTCACGATCACGAATTTCGCAATCGAACACCACCTTGTTCTTAGCCACATCTGCGCGGTGGATATGCCCAAATATCGCGATGTTTTGGGCACACCCTCGCAAAGGGAAAGTAATCGTCAGCGTATAGCTGTCACTTCCCGTAAATAATCTATTTTCAGCAATGAAGTCAAACGATGTGCCTTCCTTCAATACGGCTTGTTGGTTGTTGATGATGATTTCCATTTTTATTATCTTTGCAAAATGAAACGTGCCATAATTATAATACTTGTAAGTTTAATACTCTTTTTGGCAATTCTTGCCTTGGGATTCTTTTGGTCTCTTCCATTATCGCTTATATTTCTGTTTATTGGAAGTATTGCATTGTTTATTTCATGCGTATATGTAAAGGAAGAATGCACAAGAAGAGTTTTGGATGCTATTTCATGCAGTTTGCTTATCACATGGTGCTTGCTGCTGTTATTCTTTTTTGTTGCAATGTATATGATGATGGATCGCAAAAGTTATTGAGCATTCATTTTCTTCTGCTCTTCGGAGATTTATTTCTAATCAACGTATCGTATTCCTCTTGCGCCTGTTTGATGCCCGTGTCACCTGTGACTGTGTTCACTGTGACAAAAGGCTCGTTTAATCTTTGGTTTAGTCGGTTCATTGTCTCTTCGTATTTACTAAGCACAGCTGCACTCTGTGCCAAAGCTGCCGAAGCGACATTGTCCGTGGGGGCTTGCACCACAATGGGCTGAACTTGTTGCTGCATCATGGTCATATTAGGAGCAATAGCCCTGCTTACATCATCGGCTCGCAAGGATCCGATGGTGTTCGTTCTTTGTGCATAGTCCAAAGCATTGATGAGCGGACGAGCCACAGGTGATGCGAGCAACTTTTGCGATGCCACCCATTCCCCGGCATGAACTACACCCACTTCTTCGTTTACTCTGCCTTGCGGAGTGAAACCACCTTGCGCATATCCTTGTGCCTCCGATGCTTGTTGTTGCTTCTTGATTGCGGCAATCTGTATCATGCCCGCAGCAATAGCCATAGCAGCAGCGATAGGCGCCATGATATAACCGACCACAGGAATAGCCGCTGCCGAACCATAAGCAGAGATCGCATTTTGGGCAGTCTGCGCCACCGCTTGAATAACCTGCATGGCAAACAACTTTTTGTTCGCCTCGTTCTTCGCTTTGGCAAGGGCGGCTTGCTTCTCCTTTTCAAGCTTCGCCACCTTGTAGTTATTACCCTCTGCCGCAGAAATTTCCGCAGAATAGCGGGCATTGATGGCGGCAGTTTCCTTCTCGAGTTCCGCCTGGACGAGAGAAGAAACGCCACTGAAAATCTCCCCCATGCCACTCATGACTGTGGAGAATGATTGCGTCACGGCTTGCCCAGCGTCACTTTCCAACCATTTAGCCAACTTATCATTTGCCTGCTCCATGCCGTTCTTGGTTACACCAATCGAATCAATGGCATACTTCTTACGCAAAGCCATCTTTGCCTTCTCGAACGCTTCCTCAATGCGCAGTTTCTCTGCCGCATTGTCGCCTGCTGCTTTTACTTCAGCGTTGTAAACTTGCTGAAGAGCCGCCATCACACTATCGTATTGAGTCAAACGCTCATCAGCATTCATGCCAAAGTACTCCTCTTTGAGCTGCTGTTTCACTTGTTGCTGACGTTGGATAATCTTCTGCTGATTGGCAAAAACCTTGTTCTGATATTCCTTTTCAGCTGCAAGCCTTTCCTTGGTGCCTTTCTTGTAAAGTTGCACCACTTTGCGAAGATGTTCCAACTCCAAGAGTTCTACGGCATCTTCGTAGGTCTTGGTGTCAGACAAACCATCAATATAACGTTGCTTCAATTCCGCGAGTTGGGCATTATACGCTTTATCTTCCGCCTCTCTACTCGCATTTGTAGCATTCTCTTCCTGTTTCTTCAATGCTTCTTGGTACTGCGCTTGCGCCTCCAAGAGATCCTTGGCAGAAACATCAGTACGTTTCATCTTCTTTTTCCAATACTCCACGTTGATAGCGTCCATGCGTGCGGTGTATTGCTCATAATCTTCCTCACCTTTTGCATACGCAATGCGGTTCAATGCCTCTTCTTTCGCCTTCCAATCATCGGGAGAGTTTTTGCGGTCAGTCTGCTTTTTCTTTGCTTCCGCCAAGTTCGCTTCCGCTTCGGCTTTTTCTTCCGCGGTGATTTTCTTGTTAGCAAGCACTTTTTGATAAAATTCTTGCTCAATCTCCTCCATGCGAGAGACATAAGCTTCATAGTCCTTCTCACCCTCCATGTAGGCTTTCTTGTTGAGCGCATTCTGTTCTTTCTGCCAATCTTGTTCCGCCTTGAACTTGTCCGACTTCTTATTCTTCTTATCATCGTCCACTACAGGCACACCGCCACCACCTCCACCATTGCTTGTAACGACAGGTTTATGATTGGTTTCCTCGGCAGCTTGTTTGCCGAGATCATCGCCATAAGTGTCTGTAATAGCTTTCTGACGCGCATTCAGTTTTTGCAGTTCCTTGCGTTTGCTGTTCGCTTTACTTCGTTTGCGTGCAGCTTGTGAACCATTCGCTATACCGCTATAACTCGCCATCGTTCCGCCCGCAGTACCATAGCTATACATCGTGTTCGAGCTTGCCGATTCGATACTTTTTTGTTTGGCATCATACGCATCAGCTTCCTCGTCCAGTTGTTTAATTTCCATGGTAAGTTGCGCCTTTTGTTTGCCAATCTCTTTGAGCATATCTTTTGCTCCCTCAATCTCATACTTTTTCGTAAGAGAAAGCAAATAAGCGTCCAAAGCTTCCTTGTTCTCCTTATACTTACCCGTGGTCGCGTCCAACTGCGCATTATAATTGGGTATTATCTTATTGAGTGCTTGCACTGCTTTTTGTCTATCATCCAAAGAAAGTTTCTCATTACGTGCCACCTTGACCAGTGCATCAATCTTGTTCTTCTCCTCCACAATACCTTCTTGACCTTTCAGGCGAACAGCAGCCAAAGCCTTTTCGCCCTCGGCAGCTTCATTCACTTTTTTAGTCATCTTGTAAATGCCATAACCAAGCGCCACAGCAGCAGCGAGCAAAACACCCCAACCCGAAGCGAGAGACAAACCCTTTCGTTTCAAGTCCACCATGAGCGAGGACTGACGCGCCCAATTACCTCGCAATTTTGCCAATACCAAATTGAAAGCAATATGTCCAGCTTGCAACGTATTCACTACCGCATGATACGCCAAAGCCGTACCCTTGCACACGGCATGCCATGCCGCCTGTGCTTTAAGAGCTATTGCATTGGCTTTCACTGCGATGGTGTAAGCTACCACCATTGAAGTCAGTACGATAATAGCTTCCTTATTTCTTGCGAGGAAGTCTATTGTCGTGCTCATTGTCTTCAGTGTGAGGGTCGTGGTGCTGATAACGTGCTTCATGACGGGCATAAGTTTCTCGCCCAATTCAATGGCAAGTTCTGTGACACGTTTTCTTGCCTTATCCAGTTCCGCCTCGACAGTCGAGTTCTGCACATTAAACTCATTTGTAACCGAAGAAGCATCATTAAACGATTGAGTCGCTTGTTCCTGTTGCCACTTCACCATTTCGATGTTACCGGCTAAGGTCGCCAGTACTTGTGAAGCACGGGCGCCATTCTCGCCCATGTTTTTGAAAACAGGAGCGAGTACGTCCATGTTGCCGAGTTTCTTTAGTTGCTGCAACAACATCAAAAGTCCCTCGTTGGTACTGCGCTTCAATGCTTTGTTGAGTTCGTCCAAATCCATGCCCGTTGCCTTGGCTATCTTGCTTGGCTCTTTGAATAAGTTCATGATGAGTTGCGAGAGTGCCGTTGCCGACATCTCGCAAGCTTGACCCTGGCTATCCAATACCGCAGCAAACGCCATAATTTGCGGAATGGTCATACCAGCTTGCGCCCCCACGCCAGCCATGCGCTTGCCAAACTCCGCGAGGTAGCTAGCACTTGCCGTACAATTTTGAGAGAGGTCATTGATTACAGAACCGACAGCGAGCAAGGATTTTTCTGTGCCAAGTCTCGCTTCATCACCAAATATGTTGGTGAGTTTGGAAAGCGTCAAGGTCGCCCCATCTCCCAACTCGTCCAATGCCACATTGATTTGGTCAGCTGCCTTGACAAAGCCCAAGACATCTTCTTTTGAAGACTTTCCGAGTCGGCCAGCTTCCTCTGCGAGTTTGTTCAAGTCCTCACGCGAAGTACGAGTGTCCATCTTCTTAAAATCCTCATTCAGTTCCTTTACTTCGTCATCAGCCAACCCCGTGAACTTGCGCACATTCGCCATTTCCGCGTCCATCTCCGCAAAAGCATTCACCGCCTTGCGTCCTGCCATGACAAGTCCCGTGCCGACAGCTGCCACCCCTGCAATGATGTTGCCCCACTTGTCCACAAAGCCATTGATGCGGTCCACAAGTCCCACATGCTCCTTTTCGGTTTCCCTTAGCTCCTCATTGACATTCGCGATTTCAGCCTTCACACGCTTGATACTCTCACACTGCTTGTTCCACTCGTCCGTACCGCGTTCGATGCCGTTTAGTGAGCGTTTCAACTCCTTCAACGTCCTGTTCAACTCTTTTGGACTTGCCTTATCCAGTCTCTTCAATACATTCTCCACCCCCTGGGTTGCACTCTCTATCTGCCCAATCTGGCGGCGGGTCTGTTTTAGTTCACGCTGGAACTTCTTCAGCTGGACTTTATCGCCCGCAGCTGCTGCCTTTGTTATTTTATCTTCGAGGTCGCTCGCTTGCCGTTTCAACTGTTCGAGCATATTTTGCGCTTGTTTGCCGTTCACTGTAAGCGTGACCGTAGCATTTGCGTTGATGTCTGACATAGTCTTTCCTTTTTGGGTGTTATTATAAGCACAAATTTAGCCATGCGCCAAAGAAGCAAAAAAGACGATGTATCAAGGCTTTTCCACTCCCAAAGTGTGCGTGATTTTTGAATAAATCCGCGTTTTGTTAAGTAATAGCAAAACAAAAGCCTTGATACAGAAGTCTTTAGGGGATTGTTAAGGGGTTTCCCCTTAACCCCTCCGTCGGAAGACCCCCCGACCGCCCTACATCGTCAAACCACAACCACTCCCACATCAAAGCGGAATATGTAAACAAATCTTAAATAACACCCTCATTTGAGTTCCTTCGCCCCGACAAAAGTCCCCAAAATGCACGAATGCCGAAAAGGTTGAACACATTGAAAAGGAAGAAAAGGCAACCAACGCACACACCACACCCACACAACAAAATACCCCCGAAGTTTCCACGAATACACCCCGAAGTTTCGCAGATACCACGATTGCCCACTCCAAGTTTCTCATGTGCATAGATGCCAAGTTTCCGCACGCTCTAATTTGCACCCCGAAGTTTCGCAATGCGCTCAAATCCAAGGTTTCTGACTATCTAAAACGACCCTCCAAGTTTCCACCTATCCAACAAAGCACCCCGAAGTTTCACAATACACTAAAATCCAAGGTTTCTGACTATCTAAAACGACCCTCCAAGTTTCGCGATGTCTACCCAAGCCCCCAAACTGACACTTTGCAGTTTCCAAACCTTAAAAATAACCTTTCAAGGTCTCAAAAAATAACAAAACGACACCCCGAGTTTCTTTATACTCATGAGGTTTGGGAGTTTCTGACTATCCAACGACCTCAATGCACCCGACCAAACACCCACACCACACCCCCCGAAGCCTTTTGGAGTCTCTGATAGCCTCCAAAATCCCAACCTTTCAAGGGGAAATTTCACACCTTGAGGGTCTCGACCGACCACCACCCGCGCCACCGCGAACGGGCGGTAATCCGTCTGTGTGCGTGCCGAAAAATGCCTAACACTTTAGCAGATGTTAATCTGCCATAGTGTTAGGCACTTGAAGGCACGTACTCAGACGACCGCTGACGGGCAAAAAAAGTGTGTTGTCGTGTTTTAGCGGACTTGTCCGCCATAGCACGACAACACGCTTTGTTGCCTAAAAACGGCACGCTGTGCGGTAAAACGGACTGGCGAGGCACGTAGCCTGTCCGCCAACAATAGAGCCTGCATCTTCTTTCGAGGTACGAGAAAGGTGATGTGGGCTTGACGGACTGACTTTGAAGCATGAAAAGTAGGTCCGCACATGAAAGAAGCCCAACCTCCCTTGAAGCATGAAAGGGTGGATTGGGCTTGAACGGAATGGCTTTGAACCTTGAGAAGCCTTTCCGCTAAACCGTGGGCTAATCTCCTTTGAAGCATGAAAAGGTGTTTAGCCCATTAAAGAAATTCAAGCATCGGAGTCCCGACGATGGCACCACCAAAAGGCAGCTAAGGCTGCAAGGAATACCAAGGTCAAGATTAACTTGACAGGAAAAGTCCATGGTCTCGCCATGGACTCCCTCTGCTGAACTTGTTTTAAGGAAGATTGCCGAGTCGCAGCGAGGCTGTCTTCCTCCCTTGCCTCTGTCTTGGTGCTCTCCTTTCGGCTTGACGAAAGGTGTGCGCCATAGATACGAATGGATTGCGGCTTTTGCCGGGAAGTCCTTTGCGCCTTGGCGTTAGAAGCACCTTGCAGCGCATGGGGAGCTTCGATAGTTGGAGTCTCTGCTCCAACCCCGAAGCTCACGATGCAGCTGTCGAACAAAAGTTCGGTGTGCCGCCACACCGAATCAATGCGTGACGTTTGCCACTGATGCCGCTGCACCTGTACAGCGGAGTCCGTGACAAACGTGTTCGTACTTGTGACTTTGTGCGTACTGCGGCACGAAGTGAGTAGGCACAGCCACATAATTATGGGAAAGAGACTGGCTTTCATAGGTCTTTCTGCACATTGAATGATGGGCAAGCTTTGCAAGAAAACTCATTATGCCCATGCACAGTTGCATGGGGATAAACGAACTGAAGCTGCTGCACGAGTTGGCGAAGTGCCTGCTTCTGTTGTGGCGTGCGTGTGTCCTTGGGCGTTTTTCCGTCCTTGGCCACACCACCGATGTAGCAGATGCCAATGCTGTGGGCATTATGCCCCAGGCAATGGGCGCCAGCTATGTTCTCGGCACGCCCCTTGTGGACGCTGCCGTCCCGATAGATGACATAGTGATAACCGATGTCGGCAAACTTGCGTGCCAAGTGCCAACGACGAATGTCGTCCACCGTGAAATCTTTGCCTTCGGGGGTGGCCGAGCAATGAATGATAATTTCAGTGATGCGTCTCATTGTGTTGTACATTTTGAGGTTGGTTATTCATCTTGGTTTCCTCGTCCTTGATCGCCTTGTCAAGCGTTTGCATGATCTTGCCCTCAAACTGTGTAACCTTGCGTCCATAATAGATGCTTACTCCGAAGATTGAGCCAGCATAGATGAGACATTGTGAGAAAATCCACAGGACAGAGTCCGAGATTTCGCCTTTGGGCGGTGTGATGAACCCTGCGACTGCGAGGGCATAGCCGCCTACAAGCATGGCGAGGGCGGACCAAAATTGAATGCTTACTTTGGGTTTAGTCATTGTTCGTTACATTTAAGTATGTATTATCAAGCGTTCAGCTTTGTCTGAACAGTTTTCATCTTGTTTTCCAAGTCGTCCACGCGCTCGCCAAGCGTCATGATCATGTTGTAGAGGTTTACCAAGTCTGTTGAAGTGGCGTCCAGTGTCTTTTTGTCCTCCTTGCTCATGAGGCCGTCCGTTGTGGAACTGGCTAACGGAATGGCGTCCGTGTAAAGCGCATTGAACTTCATGCCAAACTGCGAGAGCACGTACTTGTTCGTGTTCACGTCCCATGCCATGCGGTCAGGGAACAGACAGCCCCAGTCCTCGGCATAGCTTATCGTCTTGCGGTCGCTGCCCGTGAAGTAGATGGCACGCTGGAACACTTTGGCATGGTTGAATATGATTTGTCGGCAGTAGTCGTTCTCGATGTTCTGAATGAGCGTGATGCTCATGTGCTTCTGGTACGTGAGGTGCGCCACCACGATTTCGGCATTGCCCGAAATTGAGGGGTCGCGCAAGGCATTGAGTGCAGCTGTCTCTTCCAAGAAATTGCCCAACTCCTTGACACGCGTGTTCAAAGCCTTCTGCACATCGGTCACGGCACGTGTGGTGGTCAATCCCGGCACGCTTGCCGTAGCCATAGGCAATGTGACGCTGAACAACTGCGTGCCTGCGGCATTGCTTGCCGCCAGCACGCGCGAACTGCCTGTATAAGTAAGGAAAGTGGCTATGGTGTCTGTGACAGCGGACACCGCCTTGTCGATGGTGCAGACGTGGTCATAATACTTGTTGAGCTGCTGCACCTGTGCAGCGGTCATCACGCCCGCACTCGAAGAGGTGGCGGCAGGGAGGGCAAAAGCATTGTTGATGCTTTTCAGTTCTCCCGTGACCATGTTCAGGAGCGTGGCAGAAAATGCCACACTCACCTTGTTCACGTTCCCCAACTTGAAGTGCTGAATGACTTGCCTGGCTTCGCCCAGCTTGGTTTTCCAAGTTTTCAGGGCAGCGATGTTTGTGTTGCAGTTGGAAATGGAATGCTTCGCCTCTGTCATGTCCTTGGTGCAACTTGTAAGGCTCTGCACCTGTGCCGCGGACATCACCCCGGCTTGTGCGGTGGTGGCGGCTTTGAGGATTATGTTGTCTGCCTGTCGTTGCAGCACGCCACTTGCGGTATTGCCCTGAATGACGGACAGACAGACCTTGTCTGTGCCGACAGTTCCGAGACTGATGCTCTGCAACAACGTGGAGAGTTTCAAAAGATTGGCTTTCCAAGCCGTGAGGGACTGCAAGTCCGTGTTTGTTGCGGCAGCAGAGAGCAAGTCTGCCAGGGCTTGCAATATCACGCCCAAATTCTCGGGGGTGATGGCGGCTTCGGTACTTAATGCCCGAAAAGCCGTGATTTGCTTGGTTATGTTTGTCGTGTTCATAAGCTAATGATTGTATCTGAGGTACTTATCGTCCAAAGATTGGGCTACCACGCCCACAAACTCTTTGGCCATATTGTCGGCAAGGAAGTCCCTTAGGTTCATGACGGAAGCATAATACTTACGCGAGAACCAAGGCTTCTTTTTGCGCTTGCGCTCCCTGCCGATGTCCCCATTGTTACCTCGTGGGATTTCCTTACCCGTACCAAAGTTCTGCCAAAGTCCATACTCTAAAAAAGACTGACTTAGTCCGAGTTCTATGAACCGCCCATCGGCACGGAGCGGTAACGACTTGGGCGAAGCGAGCAAGGCGCCTGTGTCAATCACATCGAGCAAGGTCATTTGCTCTTTCCATATTTTGAGCATGGTTTCGTTGAAAGCCGTGACGAATTTTTCGCGTTCCCTTAATGCGGCTTGTTCTTGGTCATTCCCACTCATCTGCATTGTATCTTAAATCCGTAAACGTGTCCACTGCAATTTGGAAGTAGGCACAAGCGCAGCCCGAAAAGAAATACTCGTTCATTTCGTTGAACGTGATACGTTCATCAAGGTAAATGCACGATTGTTCTAATCGTGTCCGTTCAAGAATGAGTTGGCTTATGAATTGACGGAACAACTCTCGGAGTGTTTCCATGCAGCTGAGCTTTGCCTCCATGTCATCAATGGCATGGCGCATGGCAAGAAAGATGGTTTTTACGCGCCTTGTGCGTGGCGTGTTGGCGAGAGCGATATAGCCCTGGCTCATGTCGCTCACGCAGACAAAAGCCGTGGTGCTTTGCATGGTTTGAAGCGCCTCTTCAAAGCCTTCCAAACCCGACACACGGCAGAAAGAAAAGCCTTGTGCGGTGGCGAACTTGTTGCGGGCAACCAAGTTTTGAAAGAATGCCGTGGCATTCCAATTGAGATTTGATTTCATAAGGTGACATGATTAGATATTTATTACTATCTTTGCGATGTGGGGGGAGCGTTTAATCCCTTTAGGGACACGTCCCCCATTCCAGCCAAGGCATTTGCTTTGGCTTTTTTATTTAAGTTGGTTACGCAATTCTTGTGCTTCCTGAGCCTTGGCATCAAGCTCCGTCAATGCACGCCAGCAGTCCATTTGCAGAATGGCTGCCTCCTTGGTGATGTCGCCTCCTGTGAGCGCACGGATTTGTGCGTTCATCGCCTGTCGGAGTTCCTCTCCGACACCCAAATCAGCACTCCCCAAGAGATTGCTTTTCTCTTGGGGTATGTTGGTGAAGAAATGTGGGAACATACGGGTGAAGTTCGCTTTGACGGAAGCGAACCAATAAAATACAGAAAGCAGTTCTGCTTTCTCCAAACAAGCTTTGTCCGAAAGTTTCGGATAAAGCAAATGCGCCATCTCCGCAAGGCATTCCATGCTTTGCGTGTGCAGGAAGCCTTGGTAATAGTTCTCGCAAGCGAGATAATCCTCAAAGGGGACGGCTTGCAAATCGGCAGTGACTGCCGATGCACCGCAAATGACAGAAATGCGCACAGACTTGGGCGCGAAGTTTTCCAAAAAAGCCAATTGTCGCGCAGCAAAGGTGATTTGCCAATCGGCAAGCACCACTTGGCGTTTGCTTTTTCTGTCCTTGACCAAACAGGAGTGTTTGTCCGCATGACAGAGCACAACAATTTTAGCCCATTTGCAAACGCAAAGGGCTAACACCTCATTCATCGGCAAATCGCGTGCGACTTGTCGGAAGAAAAATAGCAATCGCTGGTCGGACAGTTCCGACCATGATTTGGGCAGGGATATAGAAAATGCTTCCATACCGCGAAAGTATGGAAGCATCTATTTGAGAGAAAAGACAAGTTAGAACCAATACCCACCTTTTCTTTTATCATTCTTGTACCCATGATTTTCAAAGAGTGCAGCGGTTTCCGACTGCTTCCACTCCTCCAAAATTCCATCGGGAGCATTGCGGAGGGAGTTCACGACCTCAATGCAAGATGGTATGGGGACTTTTCCTTCTTCCCGTAACATATACAGTTCAATGGCGAAGATGTGCCTCCAGGCACGCTTGTAGTGCGGTGCAGATGGGGTCTCGCCCCATCTGCCCAACAACTCTGCTTGGCGCAAAGCCGCCAAAAGTTCATAGGAGAAGAAATCATGTGCCAATCGTTCCTCGATGGCAATGAGTTTAGAATGCAGTTCCTGGTAACGCTGCCAAATGTGGTCGGTGCTGCCGAGTTTCCGAGACAGATCCAACCACGGGTAAAGCGTCTGCTCAAAGTATAGGCATGGGTCGCTTGTCGCCCATGCTTCCGTATTTGCCAACAAGGGAAGCAAGATTGAAAGCGTGTCATCACGCATTTTCTCCAACGACAGGAGCAAGCGTTCCACGCGCTCCTTGCTGGCAGGGGCTATATTGGTGTTTGAAACGACACCAAAGCCATTTGGCGTAAGCACCAAATCCAATTGTGGCACGGCATGAAGCATGGCTTCTGCCACCACAGCCATACGCGCGTAATGCAACAACTTGTTGGTGGCATCCTCATGGGGCAGTTTCGCAAGAACTGCCTCAGAGAGGAACGTGGTCGTAAGCCACGCTTCCGCCACCTCCAAGTGCGGAGCAATCTTATCAAAGAGCAAGGTCTCGCCTTGCACCGACTTCAGCACATTCGGCACGAATTGCAGAAGCACATTGTTATCGGGTATCAACAGAGACATAGTAGTTTTGAGGTTTTAGGTTATGAGGTTACTCTTCTGTGCTTACCTGCTTTGCGTCCTTATTTTCATCAAGTGTCGTAAGCTGGATAAACGGACAGTCGGGATAAGCCCCGTCCCATTTGTTGAACCTTATGATCAGTCGATGCACATTAAACAAAAGGTCGTGATACGGCTTTTGCAAAGCTTGTGCAATCGTATAAAGTTCGCGCTTGTCGCTGCCCGAATTGTTCGTTTGCGATTTGCCCGGCACAGAACCCACAAGGTTTGAGTGCACACGCATGGTAAAGCACATCATGTTCACCGCCTCGATGATGTCCGTAGCCCAGTCGCCACCCTCCTTGTCCGTCTCAATTTTGTTGATCACCACATCATGCTGTTCCTCTCCGTTTGGAGACACATAAAATTCCGAGAAAAGCACCTTGCCCGAGTTCTCCATGCCCGTGAGGAAATTGATGATGTTGTCCTTTTCCTCGTTCACGCGCTCCTGTTGCTTCACGCGGTCGGTAATGCCCTCCGCCTTGAAGATATTGCTCCAAAACGATTTGGCAATCTCAATGTGATACTTGATAGGTGCAGAGTTCTTCAACTTTGCCTCCTTCGCCACCCCGATGAGTTGCTTAATGTTGTACCACTTGCCCTTGAAGAGCGAGGCATAATAAGGAATGGGATAATACGTGCTGTCAGGCGTTGGCACACGGCTGACCACGGCAAACTTGCGTTTGCCCTTCTTTACCTAAGCTTGCAAGTCCGCCCAAGGACTTTGCGGATTAAGCAGCGGAATTACCTCCACATCCTTAGCCTGTACCGCATTGCGCCAATTCGCATACTGCACCTGTGGAATAACGCCCTCCTTGTTAGCTGGTGCAAACCTCACATAGCAAGCCTCCTTGCGCAATATCCTCACCACCTTCGTTCCACTCTCATTGAGCAAAATCACGCTAACGGCAAAACCAAAATGCTTGAAGTCCTGACAAACGCCCAAGAAGTAGCTTGCCAAATCATTGTCCAACGCAAACTCCTCCACCTCATTCACCACAGATTGCTTGCACCCATTCGTGTCATACACAAGTCCACTCCCATAGCACACCTCTGCATTAAACATTTGGCAAGTGCTCAGCGTCTCGTCACTCTCAATCAACTTGATGATATCAAACGGCATCTGGTCATCTGCTCCCCACGGCATATAGCAAAGTGTCTCATTCAAATGCCGTGGCGAAATCTCCCCACTTTCCTTAAACACCTCAGCCGTCTTCATCGAAAACGCCACCTTCGCATGATACCCCGGCAAATCATTCACCGAAGTGATTTGTAAAGAATTAAAATCGGTCATAGTCTTGTACTTTTTGAATAAGATAGGCTGCGGCTCAGCAATCCAAGCAAGCTTGATCGCGTTCACCTTGCACTATCTTTGAGTGCAAAACTATGACCGATTGGGCGGTGGGGAAAAGACACTATAGACTGTCCTTAAATTGTTTGGGTGTCATGCCAGTTTCTTTCTTGAAGAAATTTGCAAAATGTGGTACATCCGCGAAACCTAAGCATTCTGCAATTTCTTTTACTATAAGTTTATTTTCAGCAAATAATCTTTTAGCTCTCACAAGTATTTCTTTGTTGATAAGCTTCATTGGACTTAATCCATAAACTTCTTTTGTAATGGCAGATAACTTATATTCTGAAATTCCAATCTTTACGGAGTAAAAAGCTGGAAGATGTGAATCCTTTAAGTTCTCGTCAATCAACTTCCTAAATTTATAGAATATTTCAAGTTTCTTTGAATCATGATCTTTAAATTTATTGCTCCATGTCGCATTCTCTTTTAGATATAATAGCATGATTGATAGCTGAAATGCAACGCAATATTTTGTACTGCCATTGGGATTGGCAAGCAAAAATTCTAATTGCTTTATCCACATGCTTAATACTTTGATTGTCTTCAAGTCAATATTTGCTATATTGGGCTTTCCAATATTATTAAACAATTCAAAACGAATCCAATTAGCTATATTAAGAGGCAGTAAATTCAATAAATCCTCTGTGAAAGGAATAGCGATATCATCGAAATAATCATTATTGTAAAGTATTTTATGCACTTCGCCAGGTGCTATAAAGAATATTTGATTGTTCTTTATGGTTATATTTTCAAAATTAATGGTATGCACACCTTCACCTTTCCTTATCCATACAATGAGAAAATAAGTGTGAGTATGTGGTATTACGTCCATCTTTCTGTTTCCAGAATAGATATCTAGCATGAAATGCTCCTTTCCGCTAAACTGTGGAACATCTATTCCATTTTTGGAAAGCATTTTTACATCAAAATCGGGTTCTTTCATTGTTGTTACATTATTTTTTTTATGCAAAAATAAGGATTTTTCTTGTAGAGTTCTAATTATATATTGAAAACATTTTGAAGTTTACAAATCTTACTACGGATTTTACAACACTGATATCACTGTTGATGTCTAATTTTGCAGCCATAAAAATTACACAGAAAATGAAGTCAAAAAGAAACATATCCATATGTATTCCAATGTACAATGCATCCTTGTATATTAAGAATTGCATAGATAGCATCTTAGCTCAATCTTTTCAAGATTTCGAGCTACTCATTGTTGATGATGGATCAACTGATAATAGTTGTGAAATCGTCAATAGTGTAAGGGATAATCGTATTCGATTGATTCGGAATCAGCATGACTATGTCGGCTCTTTGAACATGCTGTTAGACGAAGCAAAGGGAAAGTATATCGCGCGAATGGATGCTGATGATGTAATGTATCCCAATCGCTTATCGATACAATATGAGTACATGGAGAATCATCCCGATATTGATGTTATTGGAGGACGAATGGCTGTGTTTAAGCAATCTACAAAGGAACCATTATATGATCTCAATGTGAAAATTGGTAGTCTTTGCATCTCAGATCTGTTGGATTATTGTTGTATTTGCCATCCTACAGTCATGTTCCGTACCGCAAGTATCAACGGTAAAGAAAAATTCCGTTATGACAAGCAAATGGAGTATGCAGAGGATTATGACCTTTGGATGAGGATGCTTGCGAGCGGTAAGAAATTTGTCAATCTTGACAAAGTGTTCACTTACTATCGTTTGCATGAGCAGCAAGTTACCACTTGTCATCACGAGGAACAAGCACAGAAAACCCAAATAATCCGCGCTTGGGCTTTGAAGAAACAGATAGAACTGGAGAACAAAGCTTTTCAAGAACCCGCATTTATTCCCGATACCACAAACAAACTGACTGTGGTAATGCCTTTTAAAAATGAGGGTGAGGAGGTTGCCAATACCGTCAAAAGTATTCGAGACACTGTTGGAATGTCTGTGGACATCATCGCAATTGATGACGACTGTGATGACGGATTTGATTATGCAGGTTCATTGCGTGAACTAAATGTAACATACGTACGCAACAGCTATAGGTTAGGTGCTTCCTTATCCAAGGAAAGAGGCGCTCAATTAGCTAAGACACCTTACTTTATATTGCTTGATGCTCATATGCGTTTTTACGATTCAGAGTGGGCAGAATACATCGTAAGAGAGTTAGATGCAAATCCGCACCGTCTATTATGTTGCAAGTCGATATGTTTGCAGAAGGATGAAGAAGGCAACGTATCCGTTCACCCCAAATCATACTCTCCGCAAGGAGCTTATCTGTCATTCTGTTCCAATAAATACGTTCCTGCTATTGATTGGAATGGATACACAGAATGTCTACCAACATGTGCTGTAAACCAAATACCATGTGTGTTAGGAGCAGGCTATATTACTTCAAAAAGTTACTGGAATAAGATACACGGATTGCAAGGGCTCTTACATTATGGATGCGAAGAGGCATACATCAGCATAAAAGCATGGAAAGAAGGAGGCGGTTGCTATTTGTTGCCCAAGTTAACGATTGGACATATATATCGCAAGAAATTTCCTTATCCCGTTTACTCATTTCAATGCATCTACAATAATCTGATTATCAGCGAATTGTTGTTTCCAACATCAGAAAGATGCTTTGCTAAAGCGGTAGCTTGGAATCTTAGCAAGGATACATATTTCAAAGCAATGGAATATATGTCTTTGCATAAGAATGACCTTGACAAATTAGCACGGTGTTACAAGACTTTCAAAAAAAATGATTTTACTTACGTAAAGAATTTGAATGACATCTGCCGTAAGGTGGCACAAAAGACGATAAGAATCACTGACAAAGAAGCCGATAAAGCACGTATCTTTATCCTAAAGGAAACAGAAAAAATATCAAATGCAGGTCTGTTCTCAGGTATGGGGGGGATCCTTATAGCAGGCTTACTTTATGTAGAAGCAGGTTACTCAGAATTTGAAAGTCTGGTATATGAAGTATGGGAAAGATTGAGCAAATCCATAAAAGCAAGTCATGATCTTACTTTTCAAAATGGATTGGCTGGCATTGGTTGGGCTTTGATATACGCAGCCTCACACAATCTAATTGAAGACAGTATCGAAGAAGAACTGAGCACAATTGACAAAAAGATAATGTGTATGAGCATAAAACGTAATCAAGATCATTCTTTCCTTGAGGGAGTGGGTGGAGTTTATTGCTATGTTGTAGCTCGTTTGGGATTCAACAAACGCAACAAGTCGACCAAAAAAACTTTTTCGCAAGAGTTCCTGCAAGAAATGGATGAACAGTCTCACTGTCTTTTAAAGGATTGTCAAGATTGGCGAACAATAAACTTTGTAAGCCAATATAAAGAGCGGCTATCTGATGATTGGGAAATACTCGCCCCTGAGTTTCCAGAAATAGTGGAACTTCCTGATTATATTCCCAATATTCAGAAGAATTGGGAACTGTCCTTATCAGGAGTAATCGGTTCCGTAATAAACAAAATGATAAATGAATACAATACACATAATGAAGAAAAGTCTTTATAATCACCTATCTTTCATTGATGAGAGTTGGGTACTCTACAATGCTTTTACTGATGAAGTAAGTGTACTTGCACCAGAAGTAAAGGAATTGTATGAAAAACATGACGTGGACGAAATTCGTAAGATTCACCCCGAATTTTACGATTATCTACAGGTGAAGCAGTTTCTTGTTCCCGAGAGCGAAAACGAGTCAAGCAAGTGTATCGCCCAATGGGATAAAGAAGACAATGATCCGAGTTCTTTCTCTCTTACCGTGAATCCAACCCTAGATTGCAATATGAGTTGCTGGTATTGCTACGAGAAGCATCAAGTAAATCGAACGATGAAAGAGGAAATATCGGAAAGAGTGTACAAGTTCATTGCCAATAAAATGGCAGATCCACTTCTGAAGAGTTTTGACTTGTCATTTTTCGGTGGAGAGCCACTCATTCAGTTCAAGCATATTGTAAAACCATTAGCAGAGTTTGCGCATCAGCAAGCAATCAGCAATGGTAAGAACTTTGAAGTAGGCTTCACAACCAATGGTTATTTGCTTTTTCCTAAGGTATTGGACTTTTTGTCTTCCCTCAAAGTGCCAGTGCATTTTCAAATAACATTAGACGGTAATGAGCGTATGCATAATAAGACAAGGCATACAGCCAATGGTACAGGAAGTTACTTTAAAATCTTAGAGAATTGCAAGAATGCTCTGACTAATCCTTTGTTCAATGTTTCACTACGTTGTAATTATACGACAGAAAATGTAGCAACATTCATGGATTTGGCTGGTGACTTAGAAAAGACAGGCATAGTTCCTGCCAAGAATCTTCAAATCAATTTCCACAGAGTATGGCAAGACCATGGAAGTGATAAAGAAGTAGAGAACCATATAGATAAGGTTTACCAGACGCTTGTCGAAAGTGGCTATAACGCATCAGACATACATGCTCAAGAGAAGTATCGTTGCTATGCAGAACATAATAACCACATAGTCATTAACTATGACGGAAATCTCTTCCATTGCACGGCAAGAGACTTTACACCAGAAAAGTCAGAAGGAGCAATCAATGAAGAAGGCACATTACAACTTAACGAGAAATCTTTACTCCGTTCAAAACTGAAATGGGGCACAGAAGCTTGCATGAAATGTAGTATTTATCCATTGTGCAATGGCTTATGCAGCCAGCAAAAGGTAGAGCATAATGGTGCTACAGGTTGCATTGCAGGATATACACAAGAAAATAAGGTAGCAATAATCGACAAACGAGTACGCTACATTATTAACGAAGGCAAGAAATTGCCTAATATTAACCTCAAATAATAATTTACAATGAAGGTCAAGAGAAATCTTGTTCAGCTTGTCCAGTCGGATTATACTCCACTGCAGACAAGTGCCGAAGGTCTCTTAAGAGGAGGCTTCGGATCGATTGCTGTTGGTAAGGCAATCATTGGGGATATAAACGCAAACATTTGCAGAAATCCCAAGTGTACGAATGGTGAATGCACCAATCCTGAGTGCTCAAACCAGTGTACAATCAACTATTGTGGTCCTACAACACCAACAACACCAACAATTGGCCCCAGTGGTTCACCAACTCCCACTGTAACGACAATGTGCATCGGTTTTTAAGCTAACCAGACTTGTACTCTCTAATAATGAGGGTACAAGTCCTTTCTGTATGATAAAATATAAACAAATTCCATACATATGCGAAATTTTCTATCCATTTTAGTTCTCATGCTTTGCCAGTTCTATGTGGCCAATGCTCAAAAGTGCTTAGTAAGTTTTGGAGTCAATGAAGAGGTTACCGAAATGCCTATTGAAAATGCTCTGTATACTTTGTACCTTAACGATAGCATTCAAGTACCATATAGGGTAACATATGCCAATGTACAGAGCGCCACTTATAGTCTTGAATTTGATTTTCGCCCAGGTAAATATACCTTGCGTGCAGAAAAAGAAGGTTACAATGAAGTGCAAAAAGATTTTACAATAGCCTCCAAACGCAATACGATCCTTGGCATCGGCACGCTTTGGATGAAGAAAGTCAAGACAAGACAGTTGAAAGAAGCCGTCGTCCGTGCCACTCATATCAAGATGGTAACGCGAGGCGACACTGTAGTCTATGACGCGGCCGCTTTCGACTTGGCAGAAGGCTCCATGCTTGATGCATTGGTGGCACAACTCCCTGGAGCAGAACTCAAAGACGGTCAAATCAAGGTGAATGGAAAGTTTATCGAAAGCCTTATGGTCAATGGAGAGGATTTCTTTGCGGGCAATCCAAAAGTTGCCCTTGAAAATCTACCAGCCTATACGGTGAAGAATATTAAGGTGTACGACCGTGCGGCAAACGATGATTATCTGAAAGCCAAAGTTAATGGTAAGAAAGCCATGGGTGCGGACGAGCATATGGTGATGGACGTGATATTGAAGAAAGCCTATTCCAATGGTTGGTTGGGGAACGTGGAAGGCGGTTATGGACTTCCTTCCGACCGCTACTTGGGCAAGGCCTTTGGCATGGGCTATAGCGGAAAGATGCGCATTGCCGCCTTTGCCAATCTCAACAATATCAAGGATACCCAAATGGGAAGTTCATCAGGTCAATGGAACGGAGGTTGGGCACAAGATGGAGAACTGGACGTAAAAATGGGCGGATTGGATTATCTCTATTCGCACGACCGTGCCAAAGTCCTTGGTAACGTCACTCTTACCCACGAAGAACCCGAAGTGGAATATAAGGGGAGCAATGTGAATTACTTCAACACAGGTGACATCTTCGAGCGTTCGCATTCTCTACGCAACGATCGGAAGCTGCACCTCATGTCGGCACATCAATTCCAATATTCAGCAGAGCGTGCCTACTTTGAGTTGAGACCCTCTATTGATTATCTGAAAAATGATTACACAAGCATTAGTCATCGTGCACAATTCTCAGAGACTCCAGAAGAACAATACCGTGTGCAGTCACTTGATTCACTCTTCTCTACAAATGGTATGGCTTCATCGAATTTTGCACGTCATCTGTTAACGCGCATAGGCAATGATCAAGATGGCAAGTCTGATTGGATTATTGCCAACTTGGCTGCCAACTCTACGATATCGTTTCCTTCAACTCAAGATAACATAGAGATAGCATTGACAGGAAACTATCGCCGCGATACAAATCGCTACTTTAACTCGTTCAACAGAGCGTATGGTATGTCTTCGCCCAATGTAGGCAATGGAGATAACTTGCAGCAAAAGTCAGACTACGTATCCAAGAACTATGGCATGAATGCAGACATCTCCTATAGTTGGAACTATTGGCCTTATCAAAGCGGTGCCAGACACATAGCCATCGTAAAGCCAGAAGTGCAATACGACTTTCATCGTTATGACCAAGTAAACACGCTGCTTCATCTGCATGAAGAGTTTGCAAATGGGGGCAATAACAATTTGATGGTGCCTCCTTCAGCCATTCGTCCTGAGCAATTGAGCGTTGACCTCAACAACACCTATGCTTCTAATTTGACACAAAACAAGATTAGTCCACTTGTAAGTTTCGCATATCTCTATGTACCAAGTGCGAGTTCCAGCAAGAGCTTTAATGCCGACCTCACTTTGCGCGAAGATATTATGCACGAACGCTTGGACTACGACAAGGCACAGTTGGACACCTTGTTGTCACGAACCATTAGCAAGTTCACCCCAACTGTGAAGTTCAAATATAAGGACAACGGGCAGAAGATTCGTACGGAGATAGAGACAAATTATAGTTTCACAAAAAATGCGCCCAGCATCTACAACCAACTTGGCACTATCAACGATAGCGATCCTACCAACGTCTATGTGAACAATCCAGGGTTGGAGAAGCCTCGCACGCATAGTGTGAATGCACGCTACGCTCGTTTTCACAATCAACGACATAACAACGTCGTACTCTATGCAAGTTATGGACGCACCGATAATGCCATTGCGCAAGCCCGCCTCTACAACCGTGCGACAGGCGTGAGCACGTGGATGCCCCAAAACATCAATGGCAATTGGAACACGTATGAATCCGTGCAGTATAATATGCCCTTCGGAAAAAACGAAGCCTTCCAGTTTCAGACCGTAACCACAGCCTCATACGTACACTCCGTAGACTATGCCTCAGAGAGCGAAGCGCTCGAGCGCAGTGTGGTGAACAACCTAACGCTTGGCGAACAATTAGCCTTGTCTTATCGTGTGGGCAAACATAGCTTCGGCATACGCGGTAGTCTCTCATGGCTCGATAGCCGTTCAGCCCGCGAGGGGTATGACAATATTTCCGCCTTCGACATTACGGCAGGTGCTAATGCTTCACTCAACTTGCCACAAAATTGGCAAATCGCCACAGATATCAACCTTTACAGTCGCCGAGGTTATAACGACAACACGCTCAACACCACCAACTGGGTGTGGAACACCTCTGTGGCCAAGACCATCTTAAAGGGTAATCTTACCTTCCGCCTCAATGCCGTAGACATCTTGAAGCAAATCAGCAACGTGCAGCACACTGTGAATGCCCAAGGTCGCACCGAAACATGGGTCAACTCGCAACCTCGCTACGTAATGCTCCACGTGGTATATCGCTTCAATGTGATGCCCAAGAAAAAGAAAAGCTAAAAGAATAAAGCATGAAATTCTCCCGACAATTTGACCAAATGGATTGCGGCCCTGCCTGTGTGCGCATGGTTGCATCGTATTATGGTAAAGACTATCCCTTATCTTATCTGCGCTCACTCGCCCACCTCACACGTGAGGGGGTGAGCGTAGCAGGTATTCGCGATTCTCTCACAGCCATTGGCATGAACAGTGCCACCTTCGAGATGTCGTTGGAACAATTATATACGGACTGCCCACTTCCCGCCATTCTTTATTGGGATCAAAATCACTTTGTCGTATTAGAAAAGCTAAAAGGGCGGTCAGCACAGAAGGCACGTTACAAAATAGCCAATCCTGCATTTGGTAAACAATGGTTTTCAGCAGAAGAACTTTGTCGTCATTGGTCGAATGGCGGCAAAGGCATTGTTGTGGCCGTTGAGCCTAATGAGGATTTCTACCAAAAGACCGCTATCAAAGAACGCCATAGTTTGAGAGACTTTGCTCGAAAGTATATACTTCCCTACAAGGCTCAATTAATTCAATCGCTATTAGCCCTATTGGTGGGCACGTTGTTAGGATTGATAAGTCCGTTTTTGGCTCAAAGCGTAGTAGATGACGGCATCGCCTTACACGATATGTCGTTGATTACTACCATATTGATAGCACAGTTAGCTTTGTTCATTGGTAGCTTCTTGATGAGCACTATCGGAGCTTGGGTTGGTTTATATATGAGTACGCAAATCAGCATTGGCATATTGGGCGACTACTTACGCAAATTGCTCAAATTACCCATGACATTCTTTGAGACCAAGAGCATTGGCGACTACCAACAGCGATTGAGCGACCACTCTCGTTTGCAGTCATTTATGACAGGTAGCACATTGGAAACCTTGTTTTCTTTGTTGTCTGTGCCTTTCTATATGGCAATCATCATCTTTTACAGTCCATTGGTGTTGGCCGTATTCTTGGGATTTACAATTATTAGCACGTTGTGGATGACCTACTTTTTTCGCAAAAGGAAGTCGTTAGACTACGAGCAATTTAAAGTAAGCGTAGACAACCAAAACAAGCTATACGAAATGATGTCAGGAATTACCGACATCAAGGTGAATGCTTACGATGACTATAAACTCTCGGAATGGCAACACCTGCAAATGCGTCAGTACGCCATGAGCCAGAAGAGTCTGAAGTTAGGACAAATACAAAACACGGGCTTTACCATTATCGGTCAGCTGCGCAATATCATTATCACCTATTGGATAGCCATGCTTGTGGTCAACAACGAACTAACGTTGGGTATGATGATGAGTATCTCCACTATCATTGGCATGATAAGTGGTCCGTTGGGACAGTTAACAGGTTTTTTGCAACAATATCAAGATGCCAAAATTAGTCTCGAACGTTCGCAAGAAGTCCACCTCTGTACTAATGAAGATGCACAAGAAGCACAATCACTCCCTTCAGACTTTCCTTTAGACATATTTGTCGACCACGTGTCGTTCAGTTATGCTGGCAGCACAGGGAAAAAAGTGCTACAAGACGTATCGTTTAAGATACCAGCAGGCAAGATGACCGCCATAGTCGGCGAAAGCGGTAGCGGAAAAACTACCCTGATGAAGTTGCTCTTAAAGTTTTATCAGCCTACATCTGGGCGAATTATGATAGGCAATGAGGACTTAGACAAATATTCAGCCAAATCCATGCGTGAGTCTACAGGGATTGTAATGCAAGAAAACTTCTTATTTTCAGACACTATCCGACAAAATATCATTATGGGGGAAAAAGCTGACGAACAGCGGTTGAACGAAGCTATACAGATTGCTTGTTTGTCAGATTTGTTTGAGAGTCACCCCTTAAAAGAAAATACCAAGGTGGGAAGCGAAGGCATTGGTGTGAGTGGTGGAGAAAAGCAACGCATCATGATAGCAAGAGCAGCCTATAAGCATCCACTATACTTGATGATGGACGAAGCCACCTCTTCATTAGATGCAGACAACGAAGCACGCATAACGAGCAATCTTGAAAAGCACTTTGCTAAAAGCACCCGAATAGTTATAGCACACAGACTGAGCACGGTAAAAAATGCCGATAATATTATAGTTCTACGCCATGGACAAATAGTAGAAGAAGGCACGCATGACGAACTCATCAAGCAAAAAGGATATTACTTCAAACTTGTACAAAACCAAATAGAACTGCCATCAGCATGAAAGGAATCATTGTAAAATATGGAACGTTTTTGATTGTTCCCTTTGTGATAGTGATTATAGCCATCACGCTCTGCACACTAAGGGTAAGAGAAAAGCTGCCCATTACACTTATTAGTGTTTCAGGGCAAAAGGGGATAGCTTATATTCCTTTGAATGCTCCAAGGTTAATAGTCAAAGGCGATTCATTGGTGTTGGAAACTGCACAATCTGGTAATATAAAATGTTTGGTAACAAATACTACGATTGAAGCAAATAATATTCGAGCAGAAGTAGATATAAGTTCGATGAAGGAGTTTCGTGGCAATACACTTTGTAGTGCCTATCTTGTAATAAGAGAGATTCCGATGTTGGAATTGGTTATTCAGAAAGTGCTATAGAATCATATAAATAAAGCTAAGTCCCATAGTAAGCAATAGGACTTAGCTTTATATTATTGCCACAAAGGTTCAGTTTCCCAGTTGTTAGGGAATCCCATGGCTGCGACATCTGTATTGGGATACTTGGTCAACAACTTTTTGAAGTCATCAACCAACGAGTTGCTAGGGTGAAACGAGTTCAGCCAATAGATAAGGCAACATAAGACTGCGTATAGTCTGTTAGAATTGCTTGGACGAGAGGAAATCCATGCATTACGCAATGTTAAAGGAATTTGAGGCATAACTGGCATGATTCGATTCCAAACGCGGTTGTGATGCGCACATGAATTGCGCAAGGTGTTAACCGCTTTCATCCAACTTTCAAGAATTTCATGCTGTGGTACCCCATAGGAACGAGCTATTGCTTTCTTCACTCTGCGGTCGGCAAAGTTAAAGTATAATTTAGTGAGTGTTCCGAAAGAAGTAAGATCTAACAATTTCCACGCAGGTGGAAAGTCTTCACGTCCATATTTATCGTAATGCTCCTGTATGAAGTCATCTTTAGAACGAGATAACTCGCGTTCTAAAGTACTGAGGTTTTCAGAATACTTATGTTTATTTATAGCCATCGTTGGATCTATAAACCAAAAAGCACCATGAGCCAACGAAAACTGATTGATTATTTTTGATCGTAAAGAGATTTCAACTAATTGTATTGCAGAAAAAAGCAAGTTTCTAAGCTCTGCATCAAAACGATAAAGGGCAACCGCTTTATCAAATGTGGCGTTAGGTTTGAAACGAATTGAACCATTAACATCTTCAAAAGGACGCAAGTAAGCATTAAATCGAAAGTAGCTTACATTGTTCAAGAAGTCTTCTGCAAAATTTTCATCATTGACAGAGAGACCATCAGTCTTTAGATTTGCAATTAGAGTAGTTGTACTAAGTGGTGGGCTCGTATAAATCATAAGCCTATATAAACAAAAAGTTCCGCCCTGGTACGCTGTTCTACGGGAAGCGTGGCGGATTCTAGCATTGCAAAAGTACAAAGTTATTTTCAATCAAACAAGTGTGTAACAGAATATTTTCACATAAACACCTCCATTCCATTGATTTCAAACACGCACACATCTCTCAGCTGTCGGATTTCATTGCTATCCAGCAATTTCATTCTTCGCGTGCCTTTGTAGAAGTCATAGCGAAGCGAGATACAGCGGTGCCAGCATTGGATTTCACCGCTGCGCGTCCATAGTTTGATGTCTACGGGTTCGGGCGATTGGAGCATACGTTTGAGCGTGGTGATATGAATAGCGTGGGGCATTAGTCAAAACTATTGTTATAGATGGAGTTGAAGATATTGCACTTGCGAGTGAAAGTTAGGACAGGCTGTTGGCGAACTGGTTTCCACTTGAACTTCACGGAACAGTTGGCGGTAGTGGCATCCGAAAGCTCGCTCTCAATGTCCGTGATGAGAATGGAAGAGCCCGACGGATAGTCGGGAGAGATGAGAAACAAGGTATGAGATTGCAGGGCGGAAGTCACGTGCTTGGCTTGCAGGTATGAGAGAGCGGAAGTTTCGCTCTCATACTCAACCTCCGTGTTGTCATCGTAAGAGGATTTCTGCCCACAACAAATGGCGGTGCTGCGATCAAAGGAAAGTTTGCGCTTTGTCTGAGCGGTAAGATAGAGTGTGTCGTAAACGTTGAAGGCGTTGTAATAGTAGAGTGTAAGTGTGGGTGGCTCGTCTGTAAAGAAGAGCGTGAAAGTCCGTGCACCTCGATAAAGGGTTACGGACAACAACTTGCCCTTGGTGCCTTGGGGCAACTGGGCAAGTAGGTCATCTTCGTTCAGATCCTCAAAGCAAAGGTCAAATTGCTTGGAAGCGATGGGCAAAGCAGAGACGGAGAGCGAAATGGGTTGGCTTTCCCCTTCGGGCTGAATGACAAACAACGTGGAGCATTGCCCTGTTTCATCGGGGAAAACAAAATACTGCAAATCAATCTGAAAGTCGTGCGGTACGAGACGCACAGCATGAGGCGTGAGAAAATGCGATTGCAAGAACTGCTTGCAGTTCGCATTCTGAATTTGCGGTTTGCAGTAAATTAAGGTAAACTCGCCCAAAGTGAAGTCATTTCTGTCCACCTGCATACGGAAACTACACGCGGCATGAACGAGCGATTTCTCCTCCATATAGCTTTCAATGATGGAACGGAGATCATAGATGCTTGCCTGTCCACCATAGGCATAAAGTGTGGTAGAGAAGATAGGATCTTCACTGCGGTTGATATAGATGGACAAGTACACGGAACAGCCTTGAAAGTCGGAGATGGTGAACACATCGGGAATGGAAGAAGTGAAGCTATACCCTTGGGGATTATAATTGTACTGCATAAACGATCGGAAACTAAATAACCCTCGCAATATCGCACAAACCTCGGGTTACGGAAAAGACCGCCCTTTCGGGCGATCCTTTCTTTCAGCTTCAAGCCGTAGCATTGGCTCTCTTGCGTGTAGTGCGCTTGGCGGCAGGCTTTCTCGTGCGCTTGGGTGTGGTGGTAGGAGCGGCAGAGGCGGGCTGCATGGGAGCAGGGGCAGAACCCTCGGGAGCGGTGGCGGGCGCCTTGCTCCGTGCTATCTCGTGGCTGACGCGGCAGAGGCAATTATCGGAGATGTTCAGCCCCGTGCGCTTTTTTAAGAGGAAGGCATAGCGCATAGCCTTGTAAGGACTTTTGCAGTAGACGCGAGAAGTATTGTCACCGCTGATTGATACGACCCAAATGTGGGCTGTGGCTTCACTGATTTTGCCACTGGTGATGAGGATAAGATTGAGAGCTTTCATTTTCTTGTAAGATTTTATGTGTGTGAAACGATGTGGATTTATTGGAAGAGGTAAACTTCGATGTAAGAGATGTTGATCATGCTGTCAGCAGCAAGATTTTCAGCCATGGCGGTAGCTTCGGCATAGCTGTCAGCCTCGACTTCATATTCGGCATATTCGCCTTCTTCTCCATTAACCACCACCTGATAGATGTCGTGGGGGAAGGAAACTCTGCGCTTACGATTGAAACCCATTGAAACGAACTCGGAATGTACAGCAGTGTGTGTCATGATAATTTATACTTTTGAAGATTTTTTACTTGAGAAGGGGCATCGGGGTGCTCCCTTGATTTTTACGTGCAATTAAGGGCATGAAGTCATTAGGCTTGGAGGACAAGGGATAGCGCAAAAAATTTTCACCCTTCACGGGCTTGGAAAAAGTGCAGAGGAACGAACATCTTTTTCTGAAAAATTTTTGTGATAAGAGAAACGCGCCCTTGCCGCAAAGCCGCTTCATGCCAACTTTGCACAGGAAAAATAATGGGAGCACCTTGCTGCCCCTTGTAAAAAATGGACGATAGTATAAATATGACACACACTGCCCATTCCGAGTGCGTCAATGGAGTGTAAATCGTAGCAGAGGAGACGACCCCACGTCATCTATTAGGTGGTGATAAACCCGAAGAAGGCATGCCGGATATGTTTGTCGGGGCAAGCTATGCCGGATCTGCTGCCATCGCCAAAAATCTCTGCTGACAGCATGATGAACATCTCATCGAAATCAACCTCTTCAAATCCACATCGTCACACACTTAAAATCTAAGAAAATGAGAGAAAGCTACCATCTTATCCTCATTGCCAGTGGTAAAATCTGAGCAAAAGCCACCCACATCTGGCTCGTATCAATGAGTGGTGACAATACTGCGAATACTGCAAAAGTCCAAGGCTATGCGCTCTGCCTTTCTCCGAAGCGCACGGGGCAAATAGAACATCTCCGATAATGCTTCTGCCGTGTCACGATATTGCCGAAGTAAGGCGCTTGCCACCGCCCCACATCTAAACCCTACCCATGTAGCCCACCTCTCTCACTCCTCCACACCCAAGCGCACGAAAAAGCCGCCATGCGCACAGCAAGAGAGCCAATGCGCACAGCGGCTGAAAGAAAGGATTGTCCGAAAGGGAGGGCTTGGGAGAATGGATACTACTTCTTGTACGACTGATCTAACAGTGGCAAAATCATTTTCGGGTCTTTCTTGAACTCCTTCAATGAAATCTCATCATTCTCTATTTTCTTTATGACTTCAGGAAAATCCTTTAAAGCAAATTTTAGTTCCTTCTTTATTGCAACTCGTATCCCTTTGACATCAAGCCAATATGCGTTCGCATAGGTGGCATCCTTGGTCAAGTAGTAGTATTTCCAAGTGTCGCGTGAAGTGGTGGAACTTTTGGTGTAAGTGTTGTCCGCAAAGGACATCGTATATCCCTTTACATTCTTGCCATTATAGAAAAGGCGCAAGAAAACAGGCTTCTTGAATGGTTTCGGATTTTTGCGGAGAGGACCAGGAATAGTGGACAATGCTTGAACCGATTCGTAGACAAGAGGCATAGAATCCATTTCAAGGTTGACGAACTCCACTCTTTTCACCTCTTCACTCGTATAGGTAGTAGTTTTCCCCTTGTACTCTGTGCTAAAGGTAAACTTCTTTACTTCAGGAAGCATGGTGTTGTAGAAACTTGTCATGGAGTAGCCTTCCAAAGTAGTTCCGTCCACCTTGGTTATCCTTACACGATACTGTTCAGACTTATCCGCTTTTTGTGCATACGCACAGAATACGGAGAAGAATGCAACTAAGATAGCAATGACTTTGTTCATAATCATAAAAAGTTTTAGTTCGATTTCGCAAAAATAGACATTTTATCTCACACCTCCCACAAATCCCCCATAAAAATCATGCTGCGGAAACCTCCCACTCCTCCACACCCAAGCACACGAAAAAGCCGCCATGCGCACAGCAAGAGAGCCAATGCGCACGGCGGCTAAATGATGGACTGCCCTAAAATGATGTAGGGGTGGGCTTGGGAGAGAGGGATTACTCTACCACAATGCAACTTTACCAGCTGCACCCATATCTAAAAAAGCAGGAATATTCATAGCTTTGAAGATACGAGCCATGGTACTAAATGTTATACCGTGACCACGCTCTAATCTTGAAATTTGCGATTTCTGCACACCTATCTTTTCACCAAGTTGTTCTTGTGTAAGATTATTAGCCTTTCGTGCTTGTTTAATCGCTTCCCCCATTTTGTATTCCTGGTATGCTTCCTCTACTTTTTTTTCGAAAGCATCTCTCTTTGGCGTACCAATTTTGCCAAAGAACTCATCTTGCATTTCATCAAATGATTTCAACTTCAGATCTTCCATATTACTTTCCTTTCTTTTGTTTCTTGTTATTAAAGTAGATTTCCTTCAACTTTTCAGCTTTTGCTATTTCTTTTGAAGGAGTTTTTTGAGTTTTCTTTATAATGCCGTGCGTTGCAACAATCAGCGTATCGGATTCTGTATCCCAAAAGGCAAATAAGCGATACGCTATTTTTTGATACAACGTTCGAAATTCCCATATACCATCTGAGTTTTCCAATTTTTTGAATAACTCATTGTTTATTTCGCCATATAATACGCGACGTATATTATAATAGATTTTTTCTCTTGCACTATCAGGAATTGATTTTAGAAACTCCTGAGCATCAATGGCAAAAGCTATTTTGAATTTTGGTTCAGCCATAATGGATTGTTTATAGTTGCAAAGTTATAAAAAGTAGATAATATAGGAAACAAATTGGGGAGTTTTTTATCTCACCCCACCCAAAGAAATACCGCCATAAAAATCATGCTGCGGGAACTTCTCACACCCAATATACAGCGTATCAAAAGCATCTGTGCCATCGGTGCGATGCTCCAACAAGTCCTCCTCTGATTCGGGATTCTTCTCTGTGGACTTGTTTTTGCGAAAGCCATTTCTTCCGCGTTCCACGCCAGCCGATTGCACCGCAAGAATAAGGTCATCATTGTTCTGGCGATTGAAATAAGGCATGAGCCGTTGCTTGCCTGAAAAACCTTGATTGATGAGCAGGTACTTTTCATCATGGCGCATGGGGTTGCCAAGATATACATCTTGCACACTCCAGCCATGACGTTCAAACTCATGCACAACTACCCAATGAAAATCTTGATCGTTCACGGCATAGTTAGAGCCAAGAGCGGTAGCATCATAGTAATAGATGATACTGTGGTTGGCATGGGGCGCATAGTACGTGCAGAAGTCTGCAATGAGCGCAGGGATTTTGCGCTCAAACTTGACGTAAAAAGATTTGAGTACATTAAGTCGGTTGCCGCGAGGCTGACCGCACACAATCCAATTGATATTGGCATTGTAGTCCATGCCAATACAAAGCGGAGCCATCGGGTCAAGGTCGGCATCGGTGCGACAGTCAAGAGACGAATGCAATGAAGAAAAATTGCTCAGCGAGCGTATGGAATACCGTTCCTGCTGTGCCTCCTCGATGATTCGGTCATAACCGAGCGAGTCGAGGTATCCAAAATCCGAAGCATCGTACTTGTGCCATTCCTGCATAGAAGAGTAAAAGCCATCATGCGAGATGCCAATCTTTTGACAGAGAATAGACGTCTGAAACGTTTTTGGGGTAAGGTCGCGCTTCATCTGACGGATATACTCCTCCCCGAGCAACTGCAAGTTTTCGAGGGTGGAGTATTCTTTGTAATACACCGCCACACTGCGCATTTTGTTCAGCGATTGATCCAGCCATTTTAGGTACGAGGGCAAGTAAGCAGGCACAGTTTGATGTGCCGCTTTCAAATCAGCAATTCGCTGTTTGGTCTGCCAAATCTTATAGATAGTGCCTTTGATTGTATCAATCAGTTCCTTATCCATCTTCTGCTCATAATGCAGAAACCACGAACCCTTCGTGGTCTGTGGCATATCACTCAAAACCATCATCGAATGGTTAAACGAGTGATGCCCGAAGTAAGAACGAATGCCGCCATTGGCAGGGAGCGTTTCATCTTTGAGTTTATCATAATCAATAAACTTCGCTTCATCAATGAGGAGCCAAGAAAGCGTCAGCGAGTTCGACGAGCCAGGGCGGTCTTGGCTGATGATAATGGCAACACTGCCATTATAGAAAGTCACCACATGCTCATAATCCGCAGGTTCCGTAATAGGCTTAGAGAACGACCGAGGCGGTTTGCGTCCCACCACATAATGCACACCTTTGATGTATCCCCATCGTTTCCAAGCAGCAAACAGACCGGGAAGCGTGTTGGTTAGTCCATGCTTGAAAGTCGGCACAACAATTCCCCCCGTGCTTCCCGGCATGCGTTGCATATTGCGCAGCACAAAGGGCGAGGCGATGGAGTCCGTCTTGCCCGTGCGTCGTCCAGCCACAATCACGGTGGTTTTGGCACCGATATATTGTGTCAAAAGCTGTGGTTTGTTGAAGTACACGCGGTTGGCGTGTGCCTTACTTTCTTCGTCCCATAATGACGTATCCACACTATTCTTCTCCTTGTCCATCATTATCCTCCTTAAAGATTTCGTCCAACGGCAAATCAGCCTCTTCATATTCCACATTCTCCGTATCAGGGTGCGAGTCCGAGAGTTCACGTGTGAGTTTACGAATACGCTCATCAATGTTCGGCACAGGATTGATGCCCACCACACGCGGGTCGGTGGTGGGAAAGAAAGGCTGCACCACAATCATGTGGTACGGCACACTCTGCTCGTCCTCAATATCAATGCGGTTAAACTTCGCATACGAAGTAGCCGCCTTCTCCATCGTCTTTGTGTCCTTGCGTTTCTTCGCCATCTGGTACGTTTCAAGGATCATCTCGTTGTAGCGCCATCGATGAAAATCGCGTGAAGCCTCGCCCATATTGGGCAGAATGGCTTTCACGATTTTCAAGTCCGCATACGCAGTAACAAGCGAGAGCCCGTAACGGGTTCGCTCCTCGTCCACAAACTGGCGATCCTTCGCATCAGGATTGGCAATAGACCAAGTAACCATGTCGCGCAATCGAAGCAGGTGCTCCACCTGCGATTGTGCATATTTCTGCAAAAGTTCCTCTTTGGCAGTATAGAGGTCGGCTTTAGCCGCCTCTACAATGTTCGGTAAACTCATAGTTATTCATCATCTTCCATGTCCAACAAATTGTTGCGTGTATTCTCCAAGGCAAGCGGAGAACCCACATAAGCCAGCTGCATCTCCTGATGCAGCAGTTTCACACGTGAAGCCGCCTTGCCACGGTGGTAACGCTTTGAAACCTCCGTGCTTTTGTCGGCAATATCCTCGCGAAGCTGGGTTGCTGATATGCCGAGAATGACCGCCATATCAGAGATTTTAAGATAGATGGAAGCGTATTGTTCGATTTGGGTAAGTTGTTCTTCGGTGTAGTCCATAGGAATAGCATTTTCTGTTATAAGGGTTAGAAAAATCTGTTACGGGAGGTAGGATTTTCAGTAACGGGAGAGCGGTTAATCATTCGCTCCGTTCTGCGTGAGCCTCTGTGCAAACAAGTCATTCAGCGGCACAGAATGGTTTCGTATCAAGTCCGTCACCTGTCCGTGCAAGGCAGCGAAGATCGCCTTGTCGGTAGAAATAAACGTAGACTCGTGGCGGTTGCCTCGGGTCAAGTTCTGCGAAGTGACTACCGAAATGGTGTCACCCGCTTCACTCTCCACCAGCAAGATCTTCGAGTGGTTATCCGCGAGATAGGTACGTTTCATCACTTGGCAGATGAATGACCAGAGTTTCAAGGTCTTGTTCGTAGCCTTGTGATCCAACACCAAGTTGAATTCCAACACCTTGCCTCCCTTTTCGATAAAGAATAGTCTACGCAAGAACTCTTCCGAAATGGAAAACGAAGTTTGCCATACCTTCGACTTCCCCACCTGCTGCAATATCCACTCCAAGACATCTGCCACTTGCAAAGCATTGGTCAGATAGGCTTGGTTGGGCGTATCTGCCAATGGTTTCAAATAGTCAGAGATCGATGCCGAGCGTTTCATGCCTTCTTGCTTTTCTTCGCCTTAGGTTTCGCTTCTGCCTCTTCCGCACTTTCTGCCGTTTCTGCATTTGCCACGAAATGGTCATAAACGTTCCAATTGTCGTGCAGCTTTTTATCCAATTTGATAAATTCTTTGAGGAAAGGATAGCGGTCGGAGTCCGCACAAGTGGAGTCCGTTGTGCTCATCGTGCGGAGCTTCAAATGAAGTTCACGCATACGATGCACAATGTCTAAGTTCTCGACATAGAGCGCCTGGATTTCTTCGGGCAGCGTGTCATGGTCAGCTCGCTTACCAGCTTTGAAATTCTTTGCCTCATTGTCATCACTCTTGAACTCGGTATGCTCTTTTACTATCTCCTCGACAGCGTGCTGCATCTCCTTGACCTGTTCATGCGTCAATTCCGCCAAGCGGAACTCCAAGTATTGCTGGAGTTTGCCTTCAATGAAGTTAGCCTTGCCCTCAGGGTTCACACTGAGGTTACGATACATGATTTTGTTTCCTGTCAGTTGCAGGAGCATCAAAGCGCCCTCGTCCCAATCGCGATCCTCGCGAGGCAGGGAGAGCCATGTTTGTAGTTTATTGGTAAATTCTTTGTCCATAAGAGGTGTAGTTTTAAGTTTGGAGGTTATGAGGTTATAAAGTCAGCATCACAGCTTATTGTTGATGCCCGTGAAGAACACACAATTCTTGTGATGTTCAAGCAAGAGGTTTTTCATTGCTTTGAGCGTGGAACCCGTGGTCACAAAATCATCGAACACGATGCAGTTCTGCTCACGTGGCAACACGTTGAGCGAGAACACAGCTCCAATACGCTTCTTGCTATGGCAATGCGCCACATCTTCGTAAAAGGGAATGGATAGCAGAACTGCTATCTTTTCACTTATTCGCGTGGCAAAATTCTTGACCAAGTGCCTGCGCTTGGGCGTGGTGACAATACACCAATTACCATGCTTTAGTTCATTGCCCAAAATGTCGGCAATGAGCGGAGCCACATTCTCCGCAAAGAAGTCCACCATACGGTCATCGCCCTTGATATCCGTCAAGGTGCGCCCATAGAGTGACTTCTGCCAAAGCGAGATAAAGAACACATCAGCCCTTCGCGTGATTCGGACTTTACGGGAGAAGTCGCAACGCGCTTCGACCGACTTATCCCAAGCATGCCTTTTCTGTTCCGCAAAGAGATCCTTCTCTTTCGGATTGTCCGTATTGCTTTGTAAAGCAAGCGGACACGAAAGGTCTGGGACGTTGATCTCTTCTAAGATTTCCCCCAAATCAATCATGCCCGCGTTCGGATTATGCAGCTTCGATGTCACCTTCTTCCGTTGTGATAGTACCCTCGTAGAAAGGCGCAGGACATTCGTCCGTAGCTTCTACCGCAATGGTGGTGCTTGTGGTACCAGTGGCACCCTGACCAAGGTCCTGTGCCACCGTGGTCTTGGTAGTCCAGGCTTCAGAACCCACTACACGGTATTTGCCCTTCATGTCCTCCACCAAGAACACATTGTCATTGTTGTTGAGATAAGCAGCAGCGGCACTCGCCTCTGCACCCACCCCAGGGTGAACAGCAGTCAGCTTGTTCAGCTGTGTCTGACTAGGCAACTCGCCCTGTGCCTCAGAGGTGAGTTGCGACTTTTCGGGCAGAATGTCGATATACTTCCATTTGGCATCAGCCTTTAGGGTAAAACTGCCCGTGTACGTGGCAGCAGTTACCCGTCCGTTCTCGTCACGTGGAAGTGTGGGCCATTGGGCAATGTCGCCCTTGGAAGTATAATAGATACGGCGGCGAACACCGGGAAGCTCAGGCGTGCCTTGGCACCAGCCGAGCGACTTTTGAAGTGATGTGCAAGTCTTTGCCATTTTTCTGAAAATATTTAGTCTGGATAGCAGGCAAGCGCGAGGTGACAATCAAGATGAATTACCACCGCGCCCACCTTTCTCCACTGATTATCAACCTTGTTCAGCCAGTTCAATAACCTTCAAGCGTCGTTTGTCAATGCTCTCGAACTGTACGCCAAAGAACATGGTGGCAATGTAAGAAAGCACAAACGGCTCAAAGCGTTCCACATCTACACTTTCGATGTCGCCCATCTGGTCATAGCCATAAAGCATGTTGATTTTAGGTGACACGTGCATGAACTTCGAGTCCGACTTGTTCCACAATGGGCAGAAAGTGAGTTTACCATTAGAACCCTCCACCGTGGGTTGGTTGTACTTCGTGTTGTACGGAATAGCCGAGTGCGTGAGAAGATACGCCTCGTTGTACATATCTACGAACTCTTGCGAGCAATACAGAAAAAGTTCCTGTGAGCGCAAACGCGGATCGAGCGAGAAGAGAATCTTTTTTGCCACATCAACCGCGTTGGCTTCCGTGATCGCCTTGTCCAGTTTCAGATAATTGCCATGTTCCGCAGCAATCGTACCCGCAGTGACTTCCTTTTGCGTGATGGTGTCAAAACCATCGAAAAGGTCCATTGTGGTATCACCGTCCGCATTGCGCGTGCCTTTCCAAATCGCCATGTTCAAGTTTTCAGAGAGCGACTTGGCAATCAGTCCTAACACCTCGCGAGCTGTGGGCGTAGACTTCTGTCCGTCTCCCTTGGTGGCACCTGTGCCAAGCAAGGTAGAGATGGCAGAGTTAGGTTCAAAGTTAGCCACTACCGAACCGAAGAACGTTTCCAAGGTGCGGTAGTCCAACTTCAAGTTGGCATCTGTCTTGCGAGAGGGCTTGTAAGGAGCGAACTGCGCCCCAGCGGTGAGCGTACCCACACTTTCCTTGTAGCGAATACCTGGGCGACCTGTCATGAATTTGAGCGTTTCCTCGCAGCCGATAATCGGCAAGCGCAGGAAGTCGGAGCGGTACTTGCGTGCCGCGTCCTTATATTCTTGTAGGGTGAAAGAGAATTTTCCAGCCATTTTTCTGAGTTTTAAGTTTTGGGGTTATAAGGTTATAAAGTTACTATGGCAAACTGTCATAAAGTTTGCGTGCCGTTTCGCCAGCATTGATGAACTGTTCGTAAGCTGTGGGTTCGTGGTCCTCATGCTTCTTGTCATCTACGATGGCGGTGGTTGATGCAGCAGGGAGGTTAGCTACTTTCGCTTCGAGCGTCTTGTTTGCTTCATCGAGCGACTTGTTCGTCTCGGTGAGCTTTTTGTTCTCGTCCTCTACATTCTTCACCTTGATAGATAGCTCCGCTATCATGTCGTGGTTGGCTTGCAAGGAGCATTCGATGTTATCCATCTGTTCCTCGGTGAGCGTCACCTTTCCTTCTTCTACGGAAAAGTGCTCGCAAGCAAGAAACTTGCAAATGTTTTTGTAGACCTTGTTCATAGGTTTCGGGGTATGTTGATTGTTTACTTGTGTTGGTTTGAAAACGGCAGCAAGCGCTTGCGCCATCTTTTGGAAGAACGTTTCTTCCGATTTGCTCTTAGGGACGTTCGGTAGCGGAATGCCATTCGCCTGAAAATCGGCAGCGAGAGAAGCCGTGAGTACAGGAGCCGTTTCGTCCTCGAACTCTGTCAGTTCATCTACAAAGCCCCAATCCAGAGCCTCTTGTGCGGTAAGCCAGCCGCCCACCTTCATGAGGTCAAGCAAAGCCTTTGGCTCTTTCTTGCAGCGTGTGGCATACATTGTAGCCACATTTGCGTCCATCTTTTCCAAATCCGTCTTGGCTTTGCCGAGACTTTCAATGAGCTGGCTCATGCCCGTGGCATTGAGATTGCCATACTCAAAAAATGGAAGCGCACATTGATGCACAAGATACATGGCAGACTTGTCCATGGTGATGTGCTTGGCACCCATCGAAGCGATGGTGGCAGCACTCGCGTTCATGCCCACAAAGTGCGCATGGACATTGCCATGCCGCTTGAAAGCAGAAGAGATACTCAATGCCGTGTTGAGCTGTCCGCCAGGACTATCAATCAGCACTGCCACCTCCTTGTCGGGGTTCTTGCCCAGAATATAGTCCACGTAGTCAGCATCAAAGTCCCAGCTGCCCACATAGCCTTTCAAATGAAGTTGGTATTTGTTCTTTGCCATAATCGCGTGTATTATTTATGGCAAAGATATGCGCACATATAAAAAGCAAAAAAGACAGGTGGAACCTCACGGCTGCACCTGCCCATCGTTCAAAAGTATAAATTTATGAAAATGTTGCGTCAGAGAAATTTTTGTTTCGCGCTCGCGCGAGACCATTTTCGTTGTAACATTTGTAACATCTGTAACTTTTTCTCAACTACTTGATTATCAATCGTTCTGAAAACGCTAAAAAGTTACTCGCTGTTACAAACACCCCCAAAAAGTTACAAAATCAAGGGATTTTAGCCCGAAATCGGTATCAAAGCCACCCGATTTGAGTAGGAAACCGTGTATTTTGCGGTGTTGGCGTCACCATCAGGCAGCCCCGTGGCTTGTTCCTTTTTAACAAAAGGGAAAGGCGCCTCCCTTGTTCCGATGAGATATTGCTCCCCATTCACGCTTGTCACCACAAAACAAAGATTGCCCGATGGCAAGTTCTCGGGAGAATAGAAAGTCAGCGTAGCCGTTTCGAGCGTGCTGTTATTGTCAAACTCCGTTTCCGTTTCACAAAGCGCAGTGCGCTTGTTGAACGGAATAAAAGAAAGCCGAGCAAAGATGCCCACTGGCACCTTCGCTATCGCCTGCAAGGTGATGTGCGGTGTGAGAGCTTCAGCCAATACGTATGCAATATGGCTGATACTCGGCAATCTGTTCATGTCTAACTTCGGTATTAACAATTATGTTCTACAAACTCTTGGCTTTCTGCTTGTGACTTTTCAGCTTGCTGTTGTCGGGTTCTTTTTCTACTCTCGTTTGAGAGGTAGTTCTTGCGAAGTCGCTGATAAGCCTTCGCAATGCTGTCCCAACAAGTGCCGTCCTCCTTGATGCCCCGTTGCTCCATATACAAATAGATCAGTTCCTTTTGTTGCTGACCGATATGCCCGAAGTCGTGCAGGAAGTTCCAACAATCCACGGCAAAAGCATTCTTGATGTTATCAAGCAATGCCTTCTTGCCCGTGGGAGAGATATAGTTGTAGGTACGTGGGTCGCGTGCCTTGGAGTAAGGAATGCAAATAGCCACCTCGTCCTCCTTTTGAAGCGGAGGAAAGAAGTCATCGGGCTGGCGGCTTTGTGCCAACTTTATCAACTTCGACTCTATGCTACCTTGCCTAAGCACCACTGGCTCGGAACCGCTGTGACGGTGAACGAACCATTGGCGCAAATACGATGGCATTTTTATGTAGACAAGATAGTCACTCATGGAGTACTGTTAGGGTGTTTGAAATGCTGCAAATATACACCTTTTAAGTTGTACTGGAGATGATGTATATCAAGTATTTCTATGTATGTATTAAGTAATTAAACTTATTTAGTTGGTTGGTTAATGATTCCCCGTAAGACAATCCAAAAGAGTTTCAAAAGAGGGTTTCAAAAGGAACGGGGCTTTCACCCCGCTCCCGTGTTTTTAGTAATTGTTGAAGACATGCCCATCGCAGAAGGTGTAGTCCGTCATGAATAAATCCCTTGCATAGCGTTCGTAATCGAAGTAGAAGGAGAGATTACCCATCATGCTGTCCAAATCGTAGCACTCACTGATGATATAATCGGCAAAAGCTTCCTCCGAATCAAATTTTCCCATGTAGTGATCCTTGGCGTGGGCGAAAGAATCATCACCTGTACATTCGTAGTAAGCATCGTAAACCTCGCGCTCATCTTCAGACAACTGACAGTATTCTATAATCTTGTCGAATGTATCTTCCCCTGGGCAGCTCTCGCAATACCATGCTTCGGGGAAGCCTTGATAATCTTGAAACATGAACTCGGGATCCTCTTCGTCATCGTGCAGCAGGGCACATATTTCAAGGAACTCCTCGTAGCTGTCGAATGCTTCCAGATCCAGCCAAGCCCCATCCAATGAGCCATTGTTGTACTTCTTGTACGTGCCGCAATAAACAGCGGGCTGATCCCATAGGTGTTCAACGAGGTAAGGCTGCAATTTTTCTTCGCGCTCTGCTGAGCCTAACTTTAATGTTTGAAGAGCTGATGTGGTGTTTGTAGTGTCCATTTCTTGATAGAATTTGAATGTGAAACTTTAAGTGATGTCCTCCGGGTGAGGACTTTTTACGATGCGAAAAGAATGCGAGAGGAAGTGAACACAGGAGCAAGTAATGGCAAAGAAAAAATCTGAAATACCTCCTTTTTGTGAGGCACGAGAAAAAAGAAGGAAAGTTGTCGGATTTTTTGTGCAGCCATAGCAACGCGGTACTTGTCCGTTCACGCTCGCATTACCTTTGCATCAGGAAAAATCTCTCCGCCCGTAGGCCGTCACGGGTAAACATTCAAATCAAGAAATGGACACGACACCACAGAAGTTCAAACATTAAAGTTAGGTTCGGCAGAGCGCTCCATGAATGCAGCCTTACCTCGTTGAATGCCTGTGGGTTCAGCCTCCCATAAAAGGCACGAACAAGAATTACAACCTTGACATGGGAGATTGGCGATAAGGATATGTACGTTTTCGACAGCTGCGAGGAGTTCATAAAACCGCCCTGCTGCATGATGAAGAAGAGGTTCCCGCCCCCGCTTTTAAGATGAAAAGGCTTCCCCAAAGCATGGTATTGAGAGAAATGTTACAAGAAATTACATTCGATTACAAGAAAAGAATACTGTTAGATGTCTGAAAATGAGCGTGTTACAAATGTTACAAATGTTACAGCGATTTTTCGCCCTCGCCACGCATAAAGGAAAATTTGAGACGGAGGAGGATTTTGCCGATACCATTGTTCCGTGCTACGATTGGATAGCATGACGGGCATTCTCTCCTTCGATTACGCACGCTGTGCATGGGATTTGGACGGGCTGCACCTTTTGCGATGGTCATGTACCTCTAAAACACAAAAAAACACGGAAGCGGGGTGAAAGCTCCGTGCCTTTTGTAATAAACGAAAAGTTCCGCTGATTATTCCTCTTCATCGTCCGAGTCACCTGTAATCAGATTGATGCCGAACTGATCCACCAACTTCTGGTAGTCAAAGCAATAGCTGCGTGCCGATTGAGAGAGTTTAGCCGGGTTGCCATGCTTGTCCTGCTTGGCAGAATCCAACACAGGGTAGCCATTGCGGAACACAATAAAGCGCACCACCTTCTGACCGAGATAAGCAGCACTGTTGGCAAGGTAGTATTTGAGCGCATCAGTGGGCAAGGTCTTCTCGTCCGTCTTGCGTCCCTCCTTGCGATAAAGATTGAAGATACGCGAAGTCTGCATGTACAACACCGCTCGTTTATCCAGCCAAGAAGTATCTACTATGTCCGTTTTAAGTTTGGTGAGGTAGCGAATGACAAAATCGCCCGTATCATTGATGGTACCCTCACTCGCGAGATACTGCACCACATTCCAAAAGCTGCCCAGCTCACCATTGGTTTTACACTCCGCATTCTGTTTGAGAATACCTTCGATGACAATCTTGAAAAGGTCATCGTAAGCCAGCGTGGGAACTGCATCTTGCAGTACACGCAATGCCGCCAACGGCACACACCAGTTATTTACAATGCGGTCCTCGCATTGCTTGCCTTGCAAAGCGACACCCACCTGCTTGCGTACCTCTTTGAGCGTACCCGTAAAACGCTCCTCAAACCGCTTGCGGTATTTGAGAAGAGCGATGGTGAGGTGTGTCAAACCACCCGAACGCATCTCCATGAGGCGCATATAATTCTTCTTCTCTTCTTGCGTGAACGTGGAACGCGGAAACTGCAAGAATATCAATCGCGAGAAGAGCGCAATATCAGCCGTGGGCATTTCTTGTCCTGACAAGATGATGCCAGCATCAACGGCTGTCACCTCCTTCTTCTTGTCCAAATCCATGTTCATACGGCTACGTCCCGTGCCGTCCCACAGACCTTTCAAGAACTCAATCACCTTGGGATCGAGGTCATTCTTATATTCATCAATGTGCGCTAAGGCATTTGCCGAAGCAGCTACCGTATCATTGAGGGCAGAGATTGTTGAGTTTTGAATATTGGGAGCTTTATACGCTATCGTGAACAACGATAAAAGCGTATGTCCCAACTCCGACTTACCACTACCTTTCGGGCCAAAGAGATTGAGTATCGGGAACCAATGCTCAGCCGAAGCATTTGTGACCACATCACGAAAGAGTGTGGCGAGATAGAAAGCAAAGCCTATCCGCCCATTATCGCCAAACACCTTGAAAAGTTGTGTGGTAAACTCTTCCAGCGTAACAGAAGAGTAGTTGAGATGCACAAACTGCTTTTCAAACGTGAAAAGCCGGGCATCATCTTTGTATATCTTCGATGAAGAAGGCAAGTAGTAATTGCCCAAATCGGGCAATCTTACAATGCCATAATCATCAGCTGTGTAAAACTTATTCTTGAAGAACACCCCATTGCCAAAAGCATAAAAGCCCTCACGTTGCCAGCCCATCTGCTTGATTTGCGAAGCCGTTTCCGTTTTCTCATAGAGAAACGATTTGAGTTTGGTAAGCTCACGTTCCGTAGCTTTCCAAATAAAGTTGCCTTGCCCTTCGATCTTCTGCTTAAACTTAGAAATGCTCACCAAGTCCTCTTGGTTGAGTTCAATCAACACCTTCATGTGTAGCTCGTTTGTCAGCATGTACAAACGTTTCGGATTGAGATTATCCTTGATATGAAAAAGTGGTTCCATCGTAAAGTTCGACCACTCATAGACATTCCCTTTCTCCGTGATAGAGAAATACTTGCCGTTCTCCACATAAAAGCCAAAGCGTTTATAAAGGTCGTCCACCGCCTCCCCTCGTTCTCGTTTCTCTTCCTCCTCGATGCGTTTCTTCTCCGCATTGATAGCCTCTCGCCAAAGCGTTTTCTTGCCCGAAATGGCAGATAACTTATCAACATACATTGATACGCCCGTTGGGTCGTCAATCAATGTCAGCAAATACGCAATTTCGCGCACCACCACACGCTGCTCCTCCGTGGTCTGCGCAAATCTGAAAGCTTTTTGTGCTCGCCACAGAATAAAATCCACTTCCTCCACAGAGTTAAACACGTTCATATTCTGATAGAACGTGTCGGGATCCTGCTTGTGTGCATTCTCTATGTCGGGTATTTCCTTGATAGAAACCGACAAACCACACTCCATTGCGAGTTTGCCTGCCTCAAACACCACTTGCACGCCATGCCCGAAATGTTCGCCTCTTTTAGGCGGATCATCATCGGGCAAAAAACATACCTTGCTTGCACTTTTCTTGATCAGCGCAAAGTGGTCCTTATTCCAGGCAGAACCCAGCGCAGCCACCGTGTTCAGCACCCCGATGCTTTGCAAGCGCATGCAATCGGGTGCGCCTTCAACGAGGAACATCTTATCCGTTTTGGCAGCTTGTCGCCAAGCATCCTCCATGCCAAACAGCACTCTTGACTTATGAAACAAAATCGAATCTGCGCTATTCTTATACTTGGGTTGCTCGTCACCCAAGCATCGAGCGGTGAAGCCTATCACATGCCCATATCGGTCATGGATAGCTATCACCACGCGGTCTTGGTACTGGTCATAGCCGCCTTTATTCACCAAGCCCAGCTCACTCAAAAACTCGCGCTTGATATTCAAGCTTGCGAGAGCTTTGCCCGACTTCGGAGCATAGCCAATGCCTTTGAGCGTGCAATACTCTTTGCCCCAACGTCCAAAAGCATAGCTTTGCGCTTCTTTAGATAGCGCAAACTGCTCCACATAGAACTTTGCCACCTGTTCGTTCGCCACCAACAGCGCCTCCTTGTGCATGCGTTTCTGCTTGACTTCGGGATCTTCCTCCTGCTCCGCCACTTCTATGCCACACAGTTTGCCCAACTGCTTGACTGCTTCCACATAAGAAAGTCCATCACGTTTCATCAGAAACGCAATGGCATCACCTCCTTCACCACAGCCAAAGCATTTGAATGTGCCTGTTTGCGGAAACACATAGAACGAGGGCGTCTTTTCCGCATGGAATGGGCAACAACCTACATAGCGAGGACCACTTTTCTTCAGCTGCACCGTCTGACTGACGAGTGCCACTAAATCTGTAGCCTCCAATATGCGGTCTTTTATATCGTCTGGTATCATTGTTTACGTTTTGAGATTAAAAAGCCCCTGCCCATGCGCTTCACAGCGTAGGCAGGGGCGAAAAGTATATAGTGAATTAAGTGATGTTACTACTTATTTCGCAAAGCATTCACATACTCACTTTTAAGGATGTAATAGAAACGTCCCTCCTTGTGAGCAGGAATAATACCACGCCTAATACGTTTGCGGATTGTGTTAGGTGTTACGTCCAACACCTTAGCGAGCTGGGTGATGTTATAAATGACTTCCTGCGTGTCAATCAAGCTCCTCAGCTTTGAGGAGTCTGTCGTGGAAGTCGTCAATCTTGCGTTGCCATTGGTTTTCATAAACAGGATCGTTTTTATGTTCATCGAATTCTTTTCTCGAAACGCAGATGATGCCGACAGCATTTTCTTTCCAATAGCTACGGACATGCAAAGCAAGTCCTCTTTTGTAAAAAACCTTTCGATTTAGTGATGCCACAGTAGAACGAAAAGAGTCCTCACTGCTGTGTGGCTTTAGCCGACCACATTTTATGCCCCCTAATTCTATGTTCATTGACCATTCGGTCATATTTGGAATAATATCCATTTCTTTCCTTTTATAAGTTGAACAATAGAAATGACTTGTCGGGCGTGCACACCTTTACATGCAAAAGGTCCTAAATAACTATCACAAAGTTAGCTTAATCCACTTTTTTTAGCTAACTTTGTAGCCAGTTAATTAAGTGATTCAGACTCAACATTTTGCTTTAGTGAACGACCATTTGTCTGTTTGCATTTCGTTTACGGGTGCAAATATAGACCATGGAATTTGTCGAAAGAAATCTTAAGTAGTACTAAAAATATGTATGTATTAAGTCTTTAACACTTTGAAACAAATGCACTTGCAAAGTGCTACCACAAAAAATTCAAACATCTCCAATATTGGAAGTATGCTTTTCCCCTTGTATCACTTGGTGAATTAAAAGACTAAGGTACATGTAGGCTTATGTAGGCTACATGGTGATACAAAAGGTGATACATAAAGATTTGAACCCGAAAAATCTGCTTACAAAAGGATTTGATTATTCTGCTATTTTGACAAGATATTGGCTCAAAATGAGGTGGTTATCATGCATTTAATAAAATCAATACTCTATTTAAGTGCATGTTTCCAAGCGAGTCACTTATGTTCCCAACGAGGTCACTTAGTGATTTTTAAGGAAATCAGAAATCAAAAAGTATAAGTGGTATCTACATTAATGTAGATACCACTTTTTTCGTTTTGATTATCAAGCAGATACGCTCTATATTTCAATATGGTGCGATACGAAAAAGTAATGTTATGTGGTCTAATTTTGAGAAAACAAACGTTTCACTTCGCAGTGGGATACTTTGCTAAAGTGGACAAAAGAGGATATAACGATACTCTACGATACAAAAAAATATTTGCAAACGCAAATGGTTTATGCCCTCTGCCTTGAAGATATTGCTCCAAAAAGATTTAGCAATCTCTATGTAGTACTTGATAGGTGCAGATTTTTTCAGCTTCGTCTCCTTCGCTACTCCAATCAATTGCTTGCGATAAAATCCCAGTTGCGAGAAGAGAAAGAGCAAGTGTTGTTTGAACTGCAAGACGCCTTTTACGTTTCCAAATATGAGTTAGGGCAAGACCCACGAGCATTGTCCGAAGAATATATGCCGATTGTTGAGCCCCGTCCACACGATGACATGCTCGAGGACTTCTTGACCATGCACTATTTGGAAAAGTACCCCAATGATTCCATCTTGATAGGCGGCTACAATGGTGTGCAACAACTCAATTGGATATTCAGTCGCAAGGGTGGCAAGCGTGATGATGCCTACAATGTACGTTTAGATGGCAAGGACGTGCATGGAGCGGTGGTCAAGAGCCGTGATTACGTAAAGCATGCCAAGTTCGTCATCTTGTACGACTTCAACAAGCAAATTACCCGTTTGCACACCTTCCGCGTGAAGAACACGGGTGAGATGAGCAAGGAGAAGATGCTGGAGACGGGATACAAGAATCCCCGTCATGAACGCTACTTCTGCTATTTCTTCGATGAAGAAATAACGCTAGGCAAATTCGACATTGAGAGTATTATCGAAACAGAGAGTAAAAAGCCCGGCTATGTGGAGGGTATGCCCATCTACTTGACAGGAAAAGAATTGATTAAGTTTAGGAAATAATGGAAACGAATCTCAGACAACTTGGAGTATTGCAACTCATGTTACTACTTCAAAGTTTACATAAAATGGGTTATGAGAGACTTAGATGGTTCTCATACATGGCTCCTAATGGTTGTGCTATGCGGTGTCATATAACAACTGCAAACAACATCATGAGAAACGAATTTATTATCAATTTCCAAAAAAACACATGGCATCTATCTACAGGTAGTGCGGATAATGGAGAAAACGACATAACGCCTTACTTAGACACCTTAACAAGAGAAATGAGTGGTGAACTGCTTAAACTTGGAAAGGGAGAAGATAAACCATACGTTGAATGGTTTAATCATCTTGTGGAAAAAGCCAAGAAAGGGAAATTCCCCACTTTTTGTGCAGAATTTTGGAATGTGTCCAAGGGCATGATTGAGGTAGGTAGTGAACATTATCCATGTCCTCCAACACGTCCAATAACTATGGATGAGATGACAATCTTCGAACCTCGCAGAATAGTAGCTTTCAATATCACCAAATCTTACCACGAATGGAAAGAACGCGAAAACATCTATGAATGTACTCGCAAATTCTGGCGAATGTCAATCAAACGAGCTGAGCAAGTAGAACTTTGCTTGGCGGTGCTTGATGGTAAGGTCGTCAAGGTATATCATCCTTACCAATGGAACGTTGTAGATGAGGGTGAGCTTAAAGGTCGCATTATGTTTGAAGGTGAAGAAGAACGAGAATCAGACCTATTGGGTTTAGACCTTAGCAAGAAAATCCATCGCAGGCAAAATCCTATTTGCTATTTGGGTGATTGGTAAAAACGATTCTAACATAATATTAAAAGCAGAATATATTACGATCCTATGAATTCAGAAGTAAATATTAAATATGTTCTTGGATTAGAAGAACAAGCAGATAAGACTCTTCAGATAGTAAAGATTGATATTCCACAATCATCTGATATCATTGAAGAGTTGGAAGCCATGCAGGAAAATCCAAACAAAAATTTGTATGACATGTCTTCGTATTTTTACCACTATGTTAATCCTATTGAAGATTGTTATAATTATTGTTTACCAGAGGAATATTATAAGTCCTATCTAAATGAACAAGTTTCTTCTGCTCCTAAAGAGATTCCATATTGGGAATACAGAAAAACTGAAACAGAAATAAGAACAACATGGGAAAGGCGATTATATAAAAAAGAAGAATTGTCTCAACAAGAATTAGAACAAAAATGGAAAGAATATGTACATAAAGTAGAATATTCAGATAAAAAAATATATTTTTCTAAAGCAAAAAAGTATATTCTTTGCCAAAATCTTAATATGGCTATATCAGAAGCCGAAAGTAATCTGAATATAAAAATCTATTCTCATGATATAGTTGGTTTCAATCATATTATTTATGATATAGATGATGATGTAAAAGTTAGAGTAGACACAAATTTCGGATATGGTTCCGCATCATCATATTTCTTCTTGACAATTAAATACAAAGACATTATACTTATTCCTTACTCTGACTTAGTACACTTCTAGATCGGAAGAGCACACGTCTGA
>ERZ507057.23-NODE-23-length-53152-cov-21.239_pt1 | contig 53152 bp, 34 predicted proteins | sample MGYA00512289_ERZ507057 | MGnify/ENA metagenome assembly ERZ507057 | reverse complement strand
TATTTATGAGACTACCAACTTTTTTATAAACTATTTCTTATCCCGAACTGGGGTAATTAATAGCAGACAATAAGAGGCTGGAAAAAATAAAATACATAGTCCCACAGATTTCACAATTTAACACAAATCTTTTTGAAGCAAAAAGTAAATCTGTGAAAATCTGCGAAATCTGTGGGATTTTTTGGGGGTGTATAGGATTTAACTTATGACACACCCTTCTTTCTGAAATTATTCCTCCTCGAAATAACTACCCGCTTCCATCACGCAATCCATAGAACGGAACTTATTGTAGCGCTCTCTCGCCCTATTCTCTCTTGCAAACATCTTCTTGGTACCTGCCTCATCTTCCGAGAACTGGAGATGATTGTCAATACCCATACCATGAGCAATGTTCTCCACATCAAGATCGTCGGTGCCGATGAAGGTAAAGGTCCAGTTCTGCTTCTTCAGCTTCTCTATGAGATTCTTGATCGTCTTCAGACTATACTCCTCGCTGCAGTTCTCCTCGCCGTCTGTAATGATAGTCACCAACACGCTGTCATCCTCGGTGGTCAAGGCATTGATCTTGGCGATGCCCATGCCGATGGCATCGTAAAGAGGGGTGCCGCCACATGGGTTGTAATCCCTTGGCTTCAAAGAGTTAGCACGGCGGGCAGACACATTATCGTAGAACAGCTTCTTGTGGGTGCTGTCGAAGGTGATGAGCGTTACACGCTGCTCCATGTCCTTATGCGTCTTCTGCATTTTCTGAATCGTGGTCAGGGTCTCGTTGATTCCCACCAAAGCCTGACGGCGGATAATACTCATGCTTCCACTCTCGTCTACTACTAAAAGATTGAATACTCGTTTCATAATTTGTTTTCTCCTATTTTTTATTGAACTTTAGCAAGTTCAGTAAATCATCCTACTTTCGATGGATTCAGAACTACGGCCGTTGTCTTCTTCCTTTATCTATTATAAGAAAATAACGAACCAAAAATTAAGCAAGGGAGAAAAATGGCAATAAAAAAACCCCTTTCTCAAAAGAAAGAGGCTTTAACAAACAATTTCTACTTCAAAACTACTAAAAACAATTATCTTGGCAGGTTGAAAGCCTTAGTCATTTCGGCCATTTCCTCCTGGCTCATACCATCAGGCTCAAAACCCATACATTTGGCATCGATATATATCTTTGCACTCTTGGAGAGTACGTCTATCTGGTCGAAGGCGTCCATCACGTCAAGACCCTTGGCGAATACGCCATGCTTCTCCCACATCACTACGTCGTAGTCTTCCAACTCCTTCAGAGTTCCCTCGGCAAGTTCCAGACTGCCTGGCAACTTATAAGGAACAATACCCAGTCCGAGCGGACAGAAAGCCTTGGTCTCAGGAATCATGCTCCAGAGCAGATTGCTCAGCACGTCCTTGCCCATAAACTTCTTGTTGTGGCTCATGGCAATGAGCTCGATGGGATGAGTATGAACAGTGGCCTTATAGTTGGAACCTTTCTCGATAAGACGGGCATGAACCGACAGATGGCTTGGCAACTCGGATGTAGGCATCACGGCATTGTCGGCAATGATTTCGTAGCTGGCACAATCGTCCAGAATACGAATGACAGAACCATTGTCCATAGGCCAACGAGCCAAGTCGCGCATTCGCTTGCCTGTTCCCTTGCAGAAGAAGTAACAGCCCTTCAGCGCAGGCAGGACAGTACCTATCTGCTTCACTTCGCTGATGGCAGGCAGCGCCTTCATCTCGTCATCAACAAGGTCGGTCACATTAACCGTAATATTGCCACCATTACGCTCAGCCCAACCATTCTGCCAAAGATAGCCAGCTACCTCGGCAATCTTATCCACTTCCTTCTTTAAGGCAGGACGACCCTCTAAAACACTTTTCATTTCTTGTTTGTTTGTATTACTGGTTGCAAAATTAACACGAAAATATGACTATCGACCTAAAGTTTTGATATTTTAGCCAAGACTTTTGACAAGTTACAAAAATAATTTGTATCTTTGCACGTATGAATTCATTGAACACCAACAACATCAAATGGAGCGAGAATGTAATCATCGCTGATGCAGACTATATCGACAAGGTGGCATTCGACCTTATCGTAAACTTTGAGCGTATAATCAACCGCCGCATCCAGCCTGCCGACATGGCTCAGTGGGCTGTATGTATTGCCCTCGACGGTGGACTAAGAGAAGGTGAGCACGAGACGCAACTGGTGCTCATACACAGCCAGCAATCGAAGGCGATGCAGAACTTCCGCCCTTCCGACTACGAGAAGGACCTGAATGCCCAGGCCTTCAAGGATCCACGTCTGGGCGAGTTCGTCATCTCTTCATATCCTACGGAAGAAAAGATGGTGGGCAAAGACGATTTCCTCGTAGACGTAGCCCGCACGGTTTGCAATGCCAAGGAGGTGAAACGAGTGATGATCATTCCCAACTCGGAGGAAGGCGATGCCTACGACCAGTTGCGCGACATGCTTCGCAAGGTAGACGACGAGAAACGCGTCACTCTCTTTGCCATGCAGCCTCTTCCTGGCGGCAACTTCCGACAAGAAATACTGGGCTATTCGCTGATGAATGCCTTAGGCATATCAGCAAATGAAATAAAATGAGCTGATGAACGTCAGCAAATGAAATAAGCTGATGAACGTCAGCAAATAAAATGAGCTAAAACAAGAAATAATAACATTAAACATTTATACTTAAATGAGTAGAGTACTTATGATTGGCGCAGGTGGCGTCGCTACCGTGGCAGCCTTTAAGATTGTCCAGAACCAGGACGTTTTTACAGAGTTCATGATTGCCAGCCGCCGCAAGGAAAAATGCGACAAGTTGGTGAAGTCTATCCACGATAAAGGCTACAAAATGGACATCCAGACAGCCGAGGTGGATGCCGACGATGTGGAGCAGTTGAAAGCCCTCTTCAACAGCTACAAACCTGAGTTGGTCATCAATCTCGCTCTGCCCTATCAGGACCTCACCATCATGGACGCCTGCTTAGCCTGCGGTTGCAACTATATGGACACGGCCAACTACGAGCCCAAGGACGAGGCTCACTTTGAGTATTCATGGCAATGGGCTTACAAGGACAAGTTTGAAAAAGCTGGTCTTTGCGCTATCCTTGGCTGCGGCTTCGACCCTGGTGTTTCGGGCATTTTTACTGCATACGCTGCCAAGCATCACTTCGACGAGATTGAGGTACTCGACATCGTAGACTGCAATGCCGGCAATCACCACAAGGCTTTCGCAACCAACTTCAACCCAGAAATCAACATCCGTGAGATTACCCAGAAAGGTCTGTGGTACAAGAATGGTGAATGGATTGAGACCGACCCTCTGTCTATCCACAAGCCTCTCACCTATCCTAACATCGGTCCTCGCGAGAGCTATCTGATGCACCACGAGGAGCTGGAGAGCCTGGTAAAGAACTATCCTACCATCAAGGAGGCTCGCTTCTGGATGACATTCGGTCAGCAGTATCTCACCTATCTCGACTGTATAGAGAACCTCGGCATGAGCCGCATCGACGAGATAGAATACGAGGCTCCATTGGCCGACGGCTCCGGCAAGACTGCCAAGGTGAAGATCGTACCACTGCAATTCCTCAAGGCCGTATTGCCTAACCCTCAGGACCTCGGCGAGAACTACGACGGAGAGACCTCTATCGGTTGCCGCATCCGCGGAAAGAAGGACGGCAAGGAGCACACCTATTATGTTTACAACAACTGCAAGCATCAGGAAGCATACAACGAGACCGGCATGCAGGGCGTAAGCTACACAACGGGTGTGCCAGCCATGATCGGCGCCATGATGTTCCTCAAGGGCATCTGGAAGAAACCAGGTGTATGGAACGTTGAGGAGTTCGACCCAGATCCATTCATGGAGCAGCTCAACAAGCAGGGATTGCCTTGGCACGAGGTGTTCGACGGCGACTTGGAGATTGACTAATCATTATCAAAATACCCCCTTAGTGACGGCGAAGACAGAAAGGTACTATTCATACCAAGCCGTTTTTATCGTCACTAATTCATAAAACATTAGAAAGATATGGCAAAGAAAGACGAAATAAAGGAAGGAACCCTGAACCCCAACGAGGGTAAGCTGAAGGCCCTTCAGGCTGCCATGGCCAAGATAGAGAAAGACTTCGGTAAGGGATCTATCATGAAGCTTGGCGACGAGCACATTGAGAATATAGAGGTGATTCCTACTGGAAGTATCGCCCTCGATATGGCCTTGGGCGTAGGCGGCTACCCCAAGGGACGAATCATAGAAATCTATGGTCCGGAATCTTCTGGTAAGACCACACTTGCCATCCATGCCATCGCAGAGGCTCAGAAAGCTGGAGGTATTGCCGCATTCATCGATGCCGAGCATGCCTTCGACCGTTTCTATGCTGCCAAGTTGGGCGTAGATGTTGACAACCTGTGGATTTCGCAGCCCGACAATGGTGAGCAGGCGCTTCAGATAGCCGACCAGCTGATCAGTTCGGCTGCGGTAGACATCGTCGTCATCGACTCTGTGGCTGCCCTGACTCCTAAGAAGGAAATTGAGGGCGACATGGGTGACAATGTTGTAGGACTCCAGGCCCGACTGATGAGTCAGGCTCTGCGCAAGCTCACTTCTACCATCAGCAAGACCAATACCACCTGTATCTTCATCAACCAGTTGCGCGAGAAGATAGGTATCATGTTCGGAAATCCTGAGACCACAACGGGTGGCAACGCCCTGAAGTTCTACGCTTCTGTACGCCTCGACATCCGTAAGGCTACAGCCATCAAGGATGGCGATAATGTTATCGGAAACCTGGTGCGCGTAAAGGTGGTCAAGAACAAGGTGGCTCCTCCTTTCCGCAAGGCTGAGTTCGACATCATGTTTGGCGAAGGCATCAGCCACGCAGGCGAAGTTTTCAATCTTGGCGTGGAGCATGGCATCATCAAGAAGAGCGGAAGCTGGTACAGCTATAATGGCTCCAACCTGGGACAGGGTGCCGACCCAACCAAGCTGATACTGAAGGACAACCCTGAGCTTCTCGAAGAAATAGAAGCCAAGGTACGCGAGGCGCTTGCCAATGCTGAATAAGTAAGGTGTTGTTTGCCCTCATGACAAATACTACGCATGATGGCAGCTCTATAAAGAAATAAGAAATCCCCGACAGTAGGAAGCAATATCCTAACTGTCGGGGATTTCTTATTTCATTCTTCATTCTTCTTATTTCATACATCTCTCATAGAAGACGATAGGTGAAACATTGCCTACCAGCATCTATGCGCAACACAGAGATGCCAGATGCTGATCCTTGTAGGGTAAGGACGGCATGTTTTCCGCCGGCTGATGTGGTCTGTTGAAGCAGTCGACCAGCCACATCATATAGTCGCAACGACTTTAGTTCTGTCCCCGAAACGATGATTCTACCACCCTCTCGCTTGATGGTGAAAGAAGGTGCTATTATAGCTACAGTCCCTATGGACGTTGGAGTACCTTGTGAGAGTGTTAGGATATCCCCCTTACGATGCAGGTAATAGGTGGCGGACTGCGGATCAGCAAGTTCCACCTGCTGCCCGTCTATCTCACCCATCACCATCACACGATAGGTATGCCCATCTTCCCATGACAGATCGCCCTTACGCAGCCAATAACTAAAGAGAGGCACAGACATGGACGACGAGACAGACACCCGGTCATCAATGCCCTTAACCTGCGTCTTTTCGTGGGTCATCATGTCTTCGCAGAACATTGATACATTTCCTTCATAGTTACGACCTTCAGACGTACGCAGCAAGACTGCCATTTTGAAGAAAGATATTTTCGACACATCAACGCTGCCTGATTCTATTTTTTCATGCGAGTCATCAGCAAAAAAGACTTCTACCTGATCCATGAGAGGCTTTTCCTGTGCCTTGAGCACTTCGATATAGGCAGCATCCTTATCGTGAATAAGGTTGACGGGATAAACCACCGTTTCTTCCGCATCAGCCGACAAAGAAAGTTGCACTTCATAACGTCCTGGAGTCATGCTGCTTGGCAAAGAAAGAACGATGGGAATCTCAGCTTCGGTAAAGCCCTCTATCTCAGTCAACTCATCCACACGAGTATTGAGCACTACCGCCTTCCTATCGTCGAGCAACCGCACCCTCAGATAACAGTCGCGAGGCACACCATTCAGGTTTTTCAACGTAAAAAAGGTCAATACCTTTCCACCCTGCTCTGCTTGACCTGAGAGCCTGGGCTGCGACATCAACTGAAAAACAACATCAGTAGAACATATTTCAGAGATGCGACCTCGTCCATCAGATAGTTCCACCTCTATGATGGGAGCCTTCTTCATCGCGAAGAATTCATCCCACGAACCATCCTCTCGTTGAGCTACACATACAGGGACCAACCGATAATAACCATTCTCCAAACCTGTAAGTTTCATTTTTACAGACTGAACTTGATTGACAAGATAATCGCTTCCCATAAACCCTGCATCGCTTCCACCATAGAGTCGTTGAGTAAAACCGCCTATAGCGTGATCGTCGGTATAAGCCACCTGTCGGCATGTACCCTCAGCATCATAAACAGCTATGCCCACATCACCCTTGAAAGGCTTACCCTTATTGACAAAAGAGTACATCTCGATGGTCAACGACTGAGAAGCAAGGAAGCTTTTATCTTCTGCATCCTTTAGAAGGACAGCCCCGCCCTCATTAAACATCAACTGAGGAGATGACTCCAAAAGTCCACGCTCTATTGCGGGATATTTGCCATTATTGGGATGTGCCAAGATGGCCATAATAGCACGATTGAAGGCCAAGGGCTTGCCTTGGAACTCGCTTCCCGTCTGTGAGAGGCTAAGATTGGTGAGCGAATAGTAGGCATCGCCCTGTCCATCCCATCCAAAATTCATGTGGAAAAGACCATTCTCATCAAACCCATCAGTTACCCAAGCATGACCTGAAGCATTACCTGCAGGACGACCTTCCAGATAAACAGGACAACCATTAAGTAATTCCTGCCGCAAGATCTGCGCAAAACGAGTCGGACCTTCGACAGCCTTGGTGACATAAGCCGCAGTATAGTCGAAATTTTTCTGAAGAGCCTGATACGCAAAAATACCTTGTGTACCACTTGAAGCTGGGGTGTACTGCATGAAGGAAGCTACCCCCACATCGTTCATCAATAAGGCTACAGCATCCTCTTGCTCCTTTGTCGCAGATACAGGATAATTATAATCGGGCAGCATATTCGCCCAATCGTAGTGCGACTGACTAAAGTCTGCACTCTTCATCGTATTATAATAGGTGACGCGATATTCGTTTTTACCACTCCCCTGAGCAGGCCATTGATAGTAATACATCATCTGGGCCACCGCTGTTGCCACACACCCACTATAGGGATAACCCGTCTGGGCATTAAACGGATGCGACTGTCCCCACTTGCTTTTCAACAAGGGAGATACGGTCTTCGAGAACAACCCCGAACGGGCTTTTCTCTGCACCATCACCCGCCCTTCTTTCAGCACATCATACGTTTGACGATAAGCCTCCAGGAGTAGCTTTACACCAGAATTAGCCTGTAGTGTATCGAGGGTTCCCTCGGTGCTATAGGCCAACACATCGCCCATATCATCGTCACCAGCAACAACGACAAAACCTTTGCCCTGTGCATCGTTATAAATATAATAAGGTGCCAAGGCTGCAGGACGAAGTCCCTTTGCCCGCGCTTGAGCCTTCACGTCGCGAGACAGGGTGATGTACTTCTTGGCTATCTCTACAGCTTGTTTCGGATAGACATCTTTGCCATAAGCAGCTTGGCAGACGGCTACTAACATCCACACGACCAGCGAGCATATCACTGTCAGGGAGCAGCCATCAGCCAAGGAGTGGTGTTTATTCAACATATTTCTATTACGTATTCTTCGAATTATAGGAAAGCAATGGTCAGACCAGCCATCACGATGCTGACCATTGACATGAGTTTGATAAGAATGTTGAGCGACGGACCGGAAGTGTCCTTGAACGGGTCGCCTACGGTATCGCCCACAATAGTCGCCTTGTGGTTCTCGCTGCCCTTTCCTTCAAAGCTTCCCTCTTCTATCATCTTCTTGGCATTGTCCCATGCGCCTCCCGAATTGGACATGAACACAGCAAGGGTAAAGCCTGCTGCCAGACCGCCGGTGAGAAGTCCGAGAACTCCAGCCACACCCAACACAAGACCCACAACGATAGGAATAATGATGGCGAGCAAAGAAGGGATGATCATCTCGCGTTGTGCGCTACGGGTACTTATCTCCACACATCGACCATAGTCAGGCGTAGCTTTGCCTTCTAGTATTCCCTTGATCTCACGGAACTGCCGGCGAACCTCCTGAACCATCGATTCTGCAGCACGGCCTACTGCTCCCATGGTCAAGCCACAGAACAGGAATGCTGCCATGGCTCCGAGGAATGCTCCAACTAAAACCTTAGGGTTGATGAGGTTTACCTGGAAGAAGTTGATGAAATCTATTGTTGTTGCATTCGAAGGATCGAAGACATTGCCAGCTGCGTCTACATACTGTTTTCCGTTCTCTACGGCACGTATCATGGCTATCTTGATCTCCTCGATGTAGGATGCAAGAAGGGCAAGAGCCGTCAGAGCTGCCGAACCGATGGCAAAGCCCTTGCCTGTGGCAGCTGTCGTATTGCCCAGGGCATCGAGCGCATCAGTACGCTCACGAACCTCCCTGCCCAATCCGCTCATCTCAGCATTTCCGCCAGCATTGTCGGCTATAGGTCCATAGGCGTCTGTGGCAAGTGTAATGCCGAGAGTCGACAGCATGCCCACTGCCGCGATGCCGATGCCATAAAGGCCGGTGCTGATAGATTTGGCCGACAGCGACATATCGAAGCCATTGGCACAAAGATAACTCAGCATGATGGCTACAGAGATGGTGACAACGGGAATCATGGTGGAAATCATTCCCGTGCCTATACCTTTTATAATAACTGTGGCAGGACCTGTCTGCGATGCCTCGGCTATCTTCTGTGTTGGCTTATAACTCTGAGAGGTGTAATATTCTGTTGCCTGTCCGATGATGACTCCAGCCACAAGACCGCTGATGACCGAGAAAGAAAGGCCGAGCCAGTTCTCTATGCCCAACAGATAGAGAATGGCGAATGTGGCAACGGCTATAAGTGCCGCGCTGACATTGGTGCCAAGTCCCAACGAGTGGAGAAGCTCTTTCATGGAAGCGCCTTCCTTGGTACGAACCAAGAAGATACCGATGAGAGACAGGAAGATGCCGATGGCTGCGATAACCATAGGTGCGATGACGGCACGCAGCTGCATATCGCTATTCATGGCAAAAGCCGTGGCTCCCAAGGCGGCTGTCGACAATATCGAACCGCAATAGCTCTCGTAGAGGTCGGCTCCCATTCCTGCCACATCGCCCACATTGTCGCCCACATTGTCGGCTATGGTAGCTGGATTGCGAGGATCGTCTTCAGGAATATTCGCCTCTACCTTGCCCACGAGGTCGGCTCCCACATCGGCAGCCTTGGTATAAATTCCTCCTCCCACACGGGCAAAGAGTGCCTGGGTGGAGGCACCCATGCCAAAGGTCAGCATGGTGGTGGTAATGGTGACAAGGGCTGTGGCCTCTCCTTCGTACACCGCATTAAGAACAATAAACCAGATGGCAATATCGAGTAGTCCAAGACCGACGACAACGAGTCCCATCACGGCACCGCTTCGGAAGGCTATCTTCAGACCTTTGTCCAGTCCGGTGCGTGCACCATGGGCAGTACGGGCAGAAGCATAAGTAGCGGTTTTCATGCCAAAGAATCCTGCCAAACCAGAGAAGAGTCCGCCGGTGAGGAAGGCAAAGGGCACCCATGGATTCTGCACCTTCAGCACATAAGCCATGAAGGCGAAAACAATGGCGAGAACGACGAAGACGGCGGTAACCACCTTGTACTGCTGCTTGAGGTAAGCCATAGCACCCTTTCTTACATGCTCTGCAATTTCTTTCATTCTGTCAGTTCCCTCATCCTCCTTCATCATGGTGCGGAAGAAGAACCATGCCATTCCCAATGCCACAACGCTGGCTATTGGAATGAACCAAAATACTAATGGAATGCTGTTCATAATGCTACATTTGTTGGTTAGTAATAATTCCATTTATTCGTTAGTGTATAACGATGGTGCAAATATAATAAATTTATTAATACGAAAGAGGTAAAACTGAATATTTATTTACAATACCCATTTATTCACCTATAAATCTAATCTTTTCACTTTCCAATATCCCCCCTTAAGGCTACCAATACGTTCCAAATATCCTGTTTTCTTAAGAAAGGCAATCTCACGTTTGGCGGTAGCATCGGAAAGATTAGTCTTTTCGCAAAGCCTTTCTCTACTCAGGCTCTTGTCCTCGGAGAACATCTGTAGAATCAGCTTCTGCCTCTCTGTCAAGTTTATTGGGTCATTTATTGGGTCATTTATTGGGTCATTTAAAGAACCAAATGCGACATCGTTTTGAATATGTAGAGTCAATTTCACTTGCATAAGTTCAGGCTGTTCCTGTAACTCAGGTTTCATCCAATGCTTTTCATTCCAAGCATTCAATATAAGCGGAAAACCAGAACCAAGGTTCTCTCCATAACCTATCATGCGGAACATATTCTGCATACGCTGATTACGAGCTTTTGACTCACCACCTTTGTAAATCTGCTCAATAGGCAGTTTCAGAAGTCCAGGATTGGTCAGAACAAAACAATCGTCATACTTCTCTACTTTCAGCACTCCATTCACCATAAAATCGGAATGAATAACCATATTTGTAACGGCTTCACGCACAGCCTTGGCTTGAAGCGTATCGTCTTTGCGCACTACACCGTCCATACTGAAAGGGTGAGGCAAATCACGTGTCAGTTTCGGAATGACCATGCGGATAAAGTTGAACAGGTTGTTTTCCCAAGTCCCATCGTATGTCAATCGGTCGCTATAGCGTTGGTCGCCTATCAAATTGGATTTATCAATGTAGTCCATTCGCAGATTGTCGAAACGCTCACGAACAGGCAATCCTTTGCCAAACATTAAAAGTCCAGCCATAGTCAGTCCTTCTTTTCCTGTCCTTCGGTCTCGTGTATAACCTCCAAAGTTTGTTAGAAACTCCTTATGTTCTGCCGAGTTCCATTGATGCTCTGGATGCAAGTTCTGAAACATCTGACGGAAGCGTTCCAATGTTGGAATATCGATGTCGTCCATTGTGTAGTATTCCAACAACAATCCATCATTGCCAGCTTCATTGGCATCACGGAGCATCATCTTCAACTCTTGCTCCGTACAATGATAGTCGCCTTCATGGTTGCGTTTGAAAGTTCCTCTTGACAGATTGTTGTTGATATAGACAGGACGGACTGTATAATCGGCACGAGGCACGTTGATGGCAATAACCTTCTTGCCGTCAACATCTATCGTCTGAATGTCATCGTCGTACAGAAGATTGATATTCACCTTCTCACGACTATTTAAAGTATTCCACAAGTCCTTACGGATTTTGTCTGCATCCTCAACACCAACGATTTCAAACCGTTTGGCATTGTCTTGCTCATCCATATGTTCCACCACACCCAACAGAATGGTTCCACCGTATGTGTTGGCAAAAGCTGAATAAGTGTCCCAAAGAGAATTTGGCACACCTTTCGAGGCTTTCTTGCATTCGAGCGTTACACGCTCACCTTGTGATAGAATATTTTTAATTCTTAGTGCATTTATCATTTGTTATGTCAATTTCATTAGTTTGGATATAACCTCTTTTAACACAATTTTCTCTTATTCTTTCCAACACATCTATAAATTCTGATGTATCTAAGAAATAACTTGGGTATGCCTCACGAAGATTTTTTATATTATCAACAGAAACAAGTACAACCGCTTTCTTGGATTCTACTGCTGATTGCTCTTCTTGGGCGTATTCATTCGTAGCATCTTCGGTTTGTGTTGCATCAAAGCCTTTAATATTTACGATTCCTTTGTCAAATCTTATTACAATCAAATATAATTCTTTGTCATATTTCGTATCTTCAACATGTTTAAGCGTTAATCTAAGGGCTTTTAACGTATCTGTGAATTTATATTGCTCATCATGCTTGTAACAAAATGTCATAAGACGTTCCATAGAATACTTTTCAAACTCTTTAAGCACAGGCATTTTCTCTTTTATGGCAAACAAAGAGCTAACGACCTTGAAGAATAGTAACCATTTGTTGTCTCCTTGACTTGATTTTAAGGATGTTTTTGTAGCCAAGCCACCAGTTTCAACTGCTGTTGCCCAATTATGTTGGAGCTTTGTTCGAATTTGCAATTCTACTTTTAGGCCATTATATATGTTATTTTCACTTTGATATTTATATACTAAATGAATACTTCTATAACCACTTTCTTTTGGATTTTCTATATAGTTGTAGATTTTGTGTATAGAGAAATCATTTGGAATATTCTTTTTAAGAATATCAAAAGTTTTATTTAATATGTCCATATCAGTTAAGACAAAACGCAAGCCTCCTATATCATGCATTCCTCCTAAATGCATTTCAGGATTTAAGTCTAATTTATAAATGATAGAAGTCATTCGCTTTAATCTGTTTGAACTAAACAAAGGGATTATTTCATGATGAGATAAAATCTCAGTTATTGCTGACTTTAGAATATCAAGTACTAACAGATGGTGAGAACGCCAATCATTTATCATAGTAGTTGCACATTCAACTTTTTCAATATCTTTTGAACTAATAAGAACATCTCCTGCCTTATCTATTTGCTTTCTAGAATATTTCATTTTCTTATATTAACTTTTATAATTTATCTATTATCACAACGCATTCGTCCAACTTATCAAATGTCGTATCAACAAACGTGTGGACTATCATCTTTGTTGTATCTATCGGTTGGAATTCTGCATATTGCTTGTGAACATACCGAAGTTCGAAAGCCAGGCGGAGAGCCTTGCTGTCGGCATCATCTTCATCCGTTTGTTTTGCCTCTTTGCCTGTGATAGTCCGCACCTTGACAATCTCATACACATCACGTATTCCTTTTCCTTTGATGTATGGCATGAAGAAGTGAAGACCTTGCAAGGCGATGGTTGTTGGAAACTGTTTTCCTGAATAATACAAGGTCGCAGTTCCATCCATAAATGCTTGAAACAGCCTATTGTCCTCTTTTACCAATCCAATAAGTACACGGTTGCCTACCTCAACATACGCACCCTTTTGCGGTATAACATGAGCAATGGTCTCGTATGATTTGGTATGTATAAGTTCATCAATGAAATTCTCCAAAAGTTTTCTGTTCTCTACATCCTTAGGACGAAGAGGGAAGGCACCGATATTCACTTCCTTGATGGTTTTATAGAACTTCGACACAGCCACATCGTTTGGCTCTCCTTCACCGGGGAAGAGAATATAACCGCCTATAACCTCTTTCTTCAAGGCATTGGCATCATAATCTTTGTAGTATATGGCATCACGATAGCGGTGCATCTGATTGATGGCATCCTCCGGTGGTACATCCACGCCCTTGTCTTTGCCGTCTATACGGTATTTCGCATCAAAGAGATAGGTCATCTTCATGCCTTGCTGCAAGTCGTTCTTGGTGAGCTGCAACACGATGTCTGGTTTCTGCGGCACGGTCGGCACAACCAGGTCTTTCATGCCCACATTGTCGTTTTCCTTGTCGGCGTTCTTTGGGTTATATACCAATTCTGCCAGCTCCACGCCATCCTTACGGAACAATATGCGTGAGTGTTCGCCTTTGCCAAGCTCCCAAGAGAAGATGCCGTTCATCTCCATACGGTTGCGATGTTCTACGTCTTCATCGTCAAGATGCAATTGTGCCTTTACAATATGGCTCACCTCTATGAAACACCATATCTCATAGAGCGTTGCTATATCCTTTGTCTGCAAGCGATACAAGCCGTCATTCAGCGAATAGGCTCTTCTAAGCAAGTTCCATGTACGGTATACTTGGCTGTAGCCCGTTGCCTTTTGCAGCACCAAGCTCTCTTGGCTTATTCCCTTGAACCTTCCTATTGTTCTAAAGAAGGGATGATGTTGCAGCCGTTTCAATGTTTCCGAGGTTGCAAGCATGGCAGACTTCATCGTGCCCGAAGCTGTCTTTACCGCCTCAATGCGTTGGCGCAGATCCTCATACCGCTTGCTTATCTGATGAAGTGCAAACTTCAAGAAGCGGTTCTCTTGCGTGTCGTTCGATAGTATATGTTGCTCCACCCGATAGAGGTAGGCTGGCTCCTTGCGATGTTCTGCCAGTCTGTTCTCTATGTTATGGCGAGTTTGCTTCAGTTTGTCCGCTCTCAGATACACCTCCTCACCGTGAAGCCTGTGGCGAGGTCGTTCAATGATGCTTTTGCAGGCTTTTATGAATTTCTGTTGTTCTCCCTCAAACACGCTCCACCAGACTATATCGGGATGCTCACCGTTTTGGTCGGGCGAGAAACCATGAAACGTGCGTCGCATATAGTCCAACGACAACATGCGGTATTCTCGCTCTATATCCTCTACGATTGTGCGCCAATGCTCATGATAGTCGAGCTTCGTGCTCAGAACTTCAAAACCGAAACGGAATGCCCTTGTCTCTTGGTCTACCTTATATATAATCTGTATCTCGCTTCGTCCGATTTCATTCTTGTAGGTGATGAAACCAGCCAAGATGTGACGACGAAAGGAAAAGCGGTCGTTGTCGTTTTGCAGGATGGAACCAAACTGAGCGTCTTTCACATAGTCTTTGAACTCTATCCAGATGGGATAGTCGGCATTGTCAAAGAATGTGGCGGGAGCAGGAACACCTTGCTCAATGTCTATTTCATGGTCGGCATCCAATGTACGCTTAACAGACACGACACCCTCCGACCAAGAGTAAGTGGAGTAGAGTTTGTCCTCGCCCACGTTACTCTTAGCCTTGTTCCAAATGCCATCGAACTTCGTACATTCGACAATCATCGTAAAGTCTTTATGCTCAATCGTCAATAGTTCCATCCGTATTGCTTTTTAGCTCCAAAAACTTGTATATCCCGAAACGAGTTTGGCTTTCATCTCCTTCAGTTTCGCCAAAGATATGGATTTTATAATATTCTCCTCTCCCGACACAGTCTTCAATCCGTCCTCGATAGCTTTGCTTAAATTGTCAAGTAGTTCGTCGCTAACCTTTGTGTCGTCACCCTCAATGCGCGACAATACTTTCATGCTGGTAATCTCGTCCAAGGCACGAGCTATTACATAGCCTTGTTCCAAATCGTTGCCGTTTTCGTCTTTGCAATACGGCAAGTTGTTCACCACATAGAGCAGGAATTCGTTACGGGTGCGGTAAGCCACCTTGAATGGAGTACCTTCCAATACGTCATTTACCTTTTGCAGATAGCCAAGTGCAATGTCGCAAACATTGGTGTAGTCGTTGTAAACATCCACGCCTTCCACGGCAGAGCCGACAAGCTCTGCATTACCCAACTTGCCAATGCTTTCGTGGCGTTTAGTCAGACCGCCATGCAAGTCCACCTCGTTCATTTCGATAGTCATGGCACGGTCAAGCACTTTGCGAGAGAACGAGAATGTGGTTTCGTCCATATTCACAGTGCCTACGACCATGAGGTTTTGAGGGATACAGATACCTTCTTTCAGAAAACGATTACGCACATTATCATCATTCGTCAATTCACTTGTAAGCACCCTATACCAATCTTCTGCTGATTTCTCAAGAATTGGGTCGGTTGTCACGGTACCATCTTCATGGCTCTTGCGAGACTCTATCACGCTCAGATATTCTGCGAAGTATTGCTCTACTGGTGCAAGGTTCATCTCGTCCAAGCACAAGAAGTATGGCGTTTCAGTATCTTCCCATGCTTTGGCTATGAATTTCAAGAACTCACCTGCCACGAACTCAGCCTTTCCACTGACACGGCTCACATAACCAATTAAGTCACTTGAGTCATGCCAATTTGGTTTCACCTGCACCATTTGGAAGTTCTTTGGCTTTTGTGCCTTGTATTCATCTGTGCCTTCTTCCCAACATGCTCTTGCCAACTCTCGAACAATTCGGCTTTTACCTGTGCCGGATATTCCTGCAAGCAAAAGGAACGGCTTGGATTTTATGGCGGTGATGTAGGGGCGATATTTGTTTGAAATTTCTCCACCTATTTTGTTTTTAACAAATTCTTTATTTGTGTCTTCTTCTACTTTCTCCAGTACTGGCAATACAAAATCAGAGGTCAGCAAATTGCATAATTTTGAATCATATGTATACATCAATCCTGTTGGATACAGAATGCCATTAGAATCTATTAAAACCAAAATGTTATCATATGAAGACTTTCCACGTCCCATAGATTTTTTTGCTGTAACAAATGCACTCTTTGTCAGTTTTATACGACTTTCTTCGCTATTCTTCTGGTCAATTAAAAACGCCACACAAAGTACAGTATGTTTTGTCGCTTGAATTCCCTGAGATAATCTAACTTCAAGATTTCCTGGTCTGCTGCCTGCACCTATTGCGTATATATCATCTTCAGACAAGCCATATTTACTACGAAATAAAGCCTTAATGTCGTTAAATTTAGAAGTTGATGTATTACTGATACCTCCTTCATATTTAGAAAGGAGTTCCTTATATAGGTCATTAATCTTTTCTATCATAGTCATACTGTTTTAATAAATATGAATTTAAAGAATCTATGAAAACTTGGGGATATTTAATTAACGTACTTGACAGCACTCTCTTCCTAAAGCCTATTGTTGCTCTTAATGACAGTGGAATCAGAGGATTTTCCATGAAATTCAAAATTGGAGTATAATTGATACCACATGGATATTTACTCGCTTTTATTCCATATATTTTATTGCCATCGTTAAAACCTGCTTTATTCCACTTGCTCCGTGAATGCTTTAATATACGTTCTTTTGGTATATCATAAGTTTCTATATTTTCCATTCGTCTGGATATCCAATTGGAAACACTTGCATTTACAGCATTACCAATAAGTTTCCACCGAAGATTTTTTTTGAAACCTTCTCTTTCAACAGCGCAAGTCCAATTTGCAGGAAAACCTTGTAACCTTTCTGCATCCTCAAGTACCGGAGTTCCGAAGAAATTATCTTTTACATTCCAAATGGCTGGAGAGGATGGCAATCCTAACGTAGAACCACATTTTAGAGGAGGTATAGAATTATTTGCCCATCCAATACCAATTTTCCCTTCAGTCCAATAAAAGCCATAAGCATCAGAAAGATTAGCAACATCTGGCTTTTCTTCTATTTCAATACCCCAATCCTCGTCTTTAGGAAACAGAATATATTTAGGATGCACTTCTTTAGAAGCGATAAATACAAATCGGGGTCTTCTTTGTGGTATGCCAAAAGAGCGAGGGTCTATAAGACGATAAGCCCAATTATATCCATATTCCATCATTTTATCAATAATGAGAGTTATTGCTTCTCCCTTATGTAAGGAAATTATATTTGCAACATTCTCTATTATTATATATCGTGGTTTTTGAGGGCTGTTCTCAATAAGCCTAAATATTTCATGCAATAGTGAAGACTTATCTCCATTAATTCCTTGTTTGTCACCTGCTATACTGATGTTTTGACAAGGGAATCCAGCTGTTAATATATCAGTCTTATCTGGAATTACTTCCATTTTGCAAACATCATGAAAGATATTTGTATCTTGAAATCTATCCTTCAACACAGATTCTGCCTCAGGCATAATCTCACATAAAAGAGAAGGGTTATGCCCGCAGCCATAAAATCCATATTCGATGCCGCCTATTCCTGCGAATAATCCTACTATATTCATATTATCTTAGAAGTTCTATTGTAAGTATATACGTTAACTTTGGGGGAACTGCATTTCCAATCATTTTTTGCAAAGCTACTCGAGTCAACTTATTATCAAAACTAAAAAAGTCAGGGATAAATTGAACACGAGCCGCTTCATGTGGTGTTAAGGAACGTCTAAACAGAGGATGTGCAAAACGTCCTTGCCCTATAGAACCAAAACCACTGGTTATTGTCGGAGATGGAAGATCTGGATACATACGCCCGTAAACGGACATATATCTATTGTCTGCCTTTTGCTGACATTTCGGTCTTAGCTCAATAGGTAACTCAAACAAACCGTTATCAAAAAGAAAGTCTATGCGTTTCTGATTTATAGCAGAATGTTTGGCTGATGAATTGAATATGCTGTTTTCATTATATGCATTTTCCAAATCTCCAATTGCCCATAGCACAGAATTGACTTTTTCTCTTTTATACAGATTTATGTCAATTTCTATTTTACGTTTAGTCGCAACCAATATAAATCGTCTTCTTTTTTGAGCGACTCCATATTGACTTGCCAAAAACAAGTTGTCATAGAGATTATACCCCAATTTTCTCAACTCGTTTTTTGCTGTTTCTAATACATTGTGCTTATCGTGGCGAATTCCTTGAACATTTTCAATCAGTATATATCGCGGATTTGTAAGTTCGGCAAAACGCGTTGCTCGCAAAATCAATTGATTTCGCGGGTCATCCCTTCTTGTATGATTGTTAAGGTCGCTATGCCCTTGACATGGAGGTCCTGCAATCATAAAGTCAACCTTACCGACAGATTGCTTTAAAGCTATTTCTTCTTTTGTAAAAGGCATTCCAAATTCACCATTGACATATTGAGTTATATCTCCTGTTATAACATTAGACGTTGGAAAATTGTTTTTGTAGTTATTGGCAGCATCTCTATTAAAGTCAATTGCCATTGAGGGTATCATTTTTATACCAAGGCATCTAGCTGCTTCTACAACTCCTAAGGTCATAGGACCTGTTCCACAAAACAAATCTACTAATCTCATTTCAACATTTGATTTGCACGAAGGCTTGTTTTGCATCATTAGCCATGCTTTGTCAAAAGCTTCTGGAGTAGATTCGATTACATTTACAGCAGGTATTGTACTTGTTGATATAGAACCATTTCTACGTTTAATGTGTTTATAAAACACATTATCTTTCATTTCATATGTTGTAATACTCATTTTATTTTATTCTATTTTATTGGCCAAAACAAATCCTGTATCTCAACATTCAAATATTGGGCAATCTCCACCAATGTCTCGACATTCGGCTGTATGGTGTTGGTACACCACTTTGAGACGGTTGCAGGATCTTTACCCAATTGTTCAGCGAGCCATTTGTTGGTTCGTTTCTTTTCAGCCAGGACGACCTTTAGCCTGTTTATATCTTTACTCATATTTGCGTATAATTATTTGGAAAGTACAAAAGTAGAGATTTTCTGTTAGGATAACGAATAAAGGTGTTGAATTATTATGTAAGATAGTGATATTTGTATTATATAGATGACATATACATCAATTTATAGAATATGTGAGCTAATCTATCTTACTATAGGGTGTCATTTGACGACTCATAATATGGGCGATGTCAAGTGAAATGCAATGAAATCATGAGAAATACGGATGAAAACAACATAAACTTTGCCAACCACAACTAATTAGCGACGAATTATGTTGGCAAAATGTTGGCAATTATATAAAAGCAAAAATCCTAACTGCTTATATTCAAGCAGTTAGGATTCTGTATGGTGCGCCTGATAGGACTCGAACCTACACGGCCTGAACCACTAGATCCTAAGTCTAGCGCGTCTACCAATTTCGCCACAAGCGCATTTGCGAGTGCAAAGATACAACTTATATTTCAATTAGAAGAAGAAAAAGACAAAAAACTTGGAAGTTGCTTGCTTTTTCGCAATTTTATTACTATTTTTGCAAACTGAGATAATGGCGCGAATCTATACCTCAAAGAACTTTAGCAAGTTCTGTTACAATTACTTCCCAACTTGCGAAGCCAGAATTACTAACCCAAAAAGATGATATCACAGATGAATATACCAACTATTTTTACCCAGGTAGAGTTTTTCTACTCATTGGCATGCTATACTGTCATCCTGTCTGGCACATTCTGTGCCATAGTAAGATGGTGTCACATGTGCCATCCTTTCGACAAGCAAGGCGATTACTTTTATCCTGCTCGCCGGCAGATGACTTTCTTCTAAGCTGCCACCGCCTTGCAGTTGCCATACGTACTGTGCCCCGCCGATTCCGGAACATGGTTTTTCGCACGAAGCTTTGGCATTCTTTACTATCCCGTATGCTTTGCCATGCTCTACCACCGCTATTTCCAAATGGGAAAGATGTGGCGAAAGGTGTCATCCATCTTCTATTTCCTCACCCCTTTCCTGCTGCTCGGCGGTTTGTTCACCATTGTGGTTTTCCATGCGGAGGAGATTCTTCTGCCCTACAAACTGCAATGGGAATGTGTCGTAGGAGGCATGAGCATCCTGCTGTCCATACGTATGACAAGAGTAGGCAGATGGCTCATCAGGAAGGTTGACGAATACCACACACAGAACTTCTCGAGTGATTCCGACTTTCCTTTTGCCTTCGCCAAGAAGATACTTTACCTGCCCGTGATGTGGCTCTTGGTGATGTGGATCCAATTCCTCGTTGACAGCCAACTGCTGAAAGCCTTCATCGACCTGTTCCTTGCAGCATGGCAAATACGATTTCTCTGCAGAATTCTGCATCCCAACAAACTGATTCATTCTGCACAGGGACAGGAAGGCATGGACACGATAGCGCAGGACAACATGGAACGAGTGCTTAAAGAGACTGAATTCTTCGAACAAATAGTGCAGTCGGCAGACAACCAAACAATGGAGGAAACAAATATCAAAGATATAGAAAATGCCGACGACGAACCGGAACTACAGGAGCGCAACAGGAAAAACAGCAGGTTGCAGATAAAACAGGAAAACTGGGAGTCGGTAAAAAACGAGGTGCTGACCATCGTAAGCCGCAGATATCTGGAACCCAGCCTGAAGCGAATAGAAGTGGTGCGCGATGTCAGTTCGATGAACCACACTCTGGCAGGCACCTTCATCACGCAAGTGGGATTCTACAGACTGGTCAACGCTTTCCGCATCCGTCATTACGAAAGGCTGATGGCGTCCGACTCTTCTGCCAACATAGGACAGGAAGCCGCTGCCGAGCTGTGCGGTTTCAAGAACAGATGGGGACTCACCAATGCCAGAAAGCGACTCAAAGACTTCGACTACGACCTGATAGAGAAGTATGTGAACTGAACTTTTTACCTTTTTTTACTCAACTTTCGCTTTACTCAACTTCCGCAAATAGGGATATTCAACAACCTTATCCGTATGGAGGGAAAAATGATATAAAAGCACAATATAGGTACAAAAACTGGTTGAAAGAAACAAAATCAACGTGAACGTGCGGTGGATTTAGTTAAAAAATACTGAATCCACCGCACGTTCACGTTTAAAAACTGAGGTTCACAACAAAAAACTGAGGTTCACTCCCGTTGATTAGTTTTTACTTATTTTTGCAGTCGAAAGTAATAACCTATTTTATTAACTGCTTCCCTTTTTTATATTTATATTGTAATAAGATATATGAAAGTAAATATATTTAAAAGGTGTATAAGGAAAAGTGGAGCTTAAAACCTAAATTAATTATGAAAAAGAAGTTTTATCCTATGTTGCTCATAGCTGCCTTGAGCTTGTCGGCATGTACGGACGTAACTGAACCTACTGTCGATTATGGTGGAAACACATTTATCAATGACTACTCGGCACTGGTAGATGCAGTCAATAACTTGAACAAGACTCTGAAAGAGCGATTTGATGCCCTCAACACATTGTTGAGAGACGGCATGGCAGACATTAAGTTGGCAGTAGATGCCAACACGGGTGCCATCACTGTATTGAGTGAGAATACAAAGAATGGTCTTAAAGACATCAACACATCTTTATTTAATGGTTTCGAAGCCTTAACCGCACAATTGACCACACTCACAGGTCAGGTAACCGCACAGGGCGAAGCCATCGTATATGCCATGAATCAGAATGGCGATATACTGCGCCTGCAGATTGATACCACCGGTAAGCTTATCTCAGCACAGATCTTGGCTTCTGGCAATGCCCTTGTAGATGTGATCAACAACCAGGGCAACACCATGGCTGAGCGCATAGCAGCCTTGACAGCTGCCGTGAAGGGTGGATTTGCCGACATCAAGGTGGAAATTGACAAGAACACGGGTGCTATCACCGCACAGGGTGAGAGCCTCAAGGCAGGTCTCAACACCATCAACACCACACTGCTCAACGGCTTCACAGCCATCAAAACTACGATAGACGATAATGGCAATAAGATGGTGACCGCATTGAGCGAAAATGCTGAGGTTCTGCGCCTGCAGATTGACACCACAGGCAAGCTTCTCAATGCTACCTTAATCGCCAAGGCTGATGCTATCATCAAGGCTATCAACGACCAGACAGCAAGTTTGGAGTCTCGCTTCAATGCACTGACCACAGCTATAGAGACAGGTTTGGCCAACATCAAGGTGGAAATAGACAAGAACACAGGTGCCATCAAGCTCCTCGATGACAATACTCAGGGTAGCTTGGGCAATATCAACACCAGCTTGCTCAAGATAGACGAAACTCTCTTGAACGGTTTCACAGCCACCAAGACCACAATAGATGATAATGGCGATAAGATTGTGACCGCAATGGACAGAAATGGTGAGGTTCTTCGCTTCAACTTCGTCAGCAAGGTGATGCCAAGCAACAAGGCCCGCTACTACAAGGCTCTGAGAGATCAGGCCGAAATGAAAGAAGCCTACGAAAAGCAATTGGCTGAAAAGCAGCGTGCATACGACGGATTGTCTGAGAGTCTGAAGGCTTGCCGCAAGGACAATGCCGAGTTGCAGTCATTGCTCGACGACTGCGAGAAGTCGAAGAAGGTGAAGTCTTACGAGGTATTCTTCACCGTAGACAAGACCAACATCACGACTCAGGAAAGACTTCGCTTGAAGAAATTTATCAACACCCTGAAGGAACAGGGCGACTACAAGCTTACCATCATCGGTGAGGCTTCGTCGGACGGAGTTTCTTCAAAGAACTACAAACTCAGCGAGGGTCGTCTGAACAATGTTGTCAACTTCCTGAAGAAACAAGGCATCAAGGACTTCGACATCAAGTTGGGGAAGGCCATTGGCGACAGCAACGGCTGTTCAAAGGAGGAATGCCGCAGAGTTTTGATTATTATTGAGTAATAATACAGGGTAAATCTTTTCTTTTAAGCCGCCACAGATAGCTTTAAGCTTCTGGGGCGGCTTTCTTTATGGGGAAGGAAGTTTCTTCTGGAACTCCAGAATTAACTCCCCTATTGATCCTTCAGCCAGTCGCGGTCTTTTTCGTCTTCCGCAGTAAAGTTCTTATCGTCGAAGAGGCTTGTCTGTCCTGTCAACTCATCGATAATCTGTTGCTGGCTCTTGCCGGCATCAGGGTCGAGGTTCTCGTCGGATGATTTTGCCTTTGTCCGGGACGACACTTTGCCGTCGGCAGCATCGCCCTCGGCTGTCGTCTCATCGCCCTCGGCTGCGTCGGCAGCATCGGCTGTATCTGCAGGCTCTGGGAAACGGGTCGGCTCTATTTCCTCTATAGAACCGATGTTCCAGGTAGAGAGTCGTTTTCCCTTAGCCTTGAAACTCTTCTGTGCGATAAACTGCTCGGCGTCGATTTCCTCGGCAGGACGCACAGCATCCACACCTCCATAAGTCACCTTGATACGAGGATAAACTGTATCGGTCAGGAGAATCAGCTTGCTGTTGACATTCTCGCCAAGGAAGTTCTGATGGCGCTTGGCAGCGTCCATGGTGAATCGCTTGATGTAAGGATAGCCTTCGTTGTCGGCATCATAGAGAACGGCAGTCCATATCTTATGTTCGTCCCACTTTTCCAGTCGCAGGATATTGTCCTCATAGTGGTTGTTGGGGTCGAAGTTGGTGATATAGAACTCGCCATTGTCGAGAACCACCAAGATATATTCATCGTCATTAAACTCGCCGAGGAAACGTCCGTTCTCGTCGTAATTGATACGGTTGACATCAGGATCGAACCACACCTTTCTTCCTCCCAAGGTACTGTGGCCATGACTCTTCAGACCAATGCGACGGATGGTTCGCCTGGTGAGCAGATTGCCCTTGGCGGCACGTCCCTTGATGATAATATCCGAGAAGTCTTTCTCGATAAAGATGCTCTGTCGCTTCTTCGAGAGGTCTGGATCCAGTGTTATCTTGATGATTTCAGCCTCGCCGTTGGGGTTGGCCGTGAAGTAGATGACACGGCTTCCGGGCGTTCCCTGCGTGATGTCATACATTTTGTCGCGTGTCATCGACGTCACGTTGAATCGCTTGATGAAGTATTCGCCCTGCTTGCCGTCGCGATACACACAGTTGTAGATGGTTCGCTTATCGTTCTTCTTGAACACCTGCACATGAAGGATGTTCTTTCCCACGAAGATCTTGTCGGCCACCTTGGTCACCTTGAACTTTCCGTCCTTATAGAAGATGATGATATCGTCGAGGTCGGAGCAGTTGCACACCAGCTCATCCTTCTTCAGTCCTGTACCCACGAATCCTTCCTGTCGGTTGATGTAGAGTTTCTGATTGGCCTCCACCACCTTGGTCACCTCGATGGTGTCGAAGTTTCTTATCTCGGTGCGTCGTGGATGCGCCTTGCCATACTTGGTCTTGAGATATTCAAACCAGTTGATGGTGACATCAGTCATGTGGGCGAGGTCGTTCTCTATCTCCGCCAGTTCGGCTTTGATTTTCAGCAAGAGGTCGTCGGCCTTGTCCTTATTATATTTCAGGATGCGCTGCATTTTGATTTCAAGGAGTTTCAGAATGTCCTCGCGCGTTATCTCTCTGTGGAATGCATACTCCACCTTGCCTTTTCCGTCGACTACGGCTGTGAAGAGCTTATCCTTGAAAGGCTCCAGCTTCGAGGCGATAAAGGCCACAACCTCGTCCTGACTCTTGCTCTGCTCGAACTTGCGCTCCTTGTAGATGCGCTCCTCTATGAAGATGCGTTCGAGCGAGGAGAAGAAGAGCTGCTCTTCCAGCTCGCCCTTTCGGATCATCAGTTCGCGTCGGAGCAATCCCATGGTGCGGTCAACGCTATGTCTGAGCACATCGCTTACGGTGAGGAACTTCGGCTTGTTGTCCTCGATGACGCAGCAGTTGGGCGATATGTTGATTTCGCAGTCGCTGAAGGCATAGAGGGCATCCATCGTCTTGTCCGAAGAAGTGCCTGGTGCCAGATGCACGAGGATTTCCACGTTGGCTGATGTGACATCATCCACCTTTCTAGCCTTGATCTTTCCCTTTTCCACTGCCTTGGTGATGGAGTCGATGAGGCTTCCGGTGGTTTTGCTGAATGGTATCTCGCTGATTACGAGTGTCTTGTTGTCGAGCTTGTCTATCTTGGCTCTTACCTTCAGTACGCCTCCTCGCTGTCCGTCGTTGTATTTGCTTACGTCGATGGCGCCTCCTGTAGGGAAATCCGGATAGAGCTGGAAGGGTTCTCCCTTGAGGTAGTGGATGGCAGCATCGCAGAGGTCGTTGAAGTTATGCGGCAGTACCTTGCTGCTCAAACCCACGGCGATACCCTCGGCACCTTGTGCCAGGAGCAGCGGGAATTTGGCTGGCAGGGTGATAGGTTCCTTGTTTCTGCCATCATAGGAGAGTTGCCAGTCGGTGGTTTTAGGGTTGAATACCACATCCAGGGCAAATTTCGAGAGTCGTGCCTCGATGTATCGGGGAGCGGCTGCACGGTCGCCGGTGAGTATGTTACCCCAGTTACCCTGTGTGTCGATGAGCAGGTCTTTCTGTCCCATCTGCACGAGTGCATCTCCGATGGATGCGTCTCCGTGAGGGTGGAACTGCATCGTATGTCCCACGATGTTAGCCACCTTGTTGTATCTTCCGTCATCCATGCGTTTCATGGAGTGGAGGATGCGTCGCTGTACGGGTTTCAATCCGTCTTCGATATGGGGCACGGCTCGCTCCAAGATCACATACGATGCATAGTCGAGGAACCAGTTCTGATACATTCCGCTGAGGTGATGTACGGCAGAAGCATCAAAACGGTTCACCGGCTTGTAGTCGGAGTGTTCCTGAGGCGTATTTTCCTCATTTATTTCGTTTTTATCTTTAATTTCGTCGCTCATATATAGCTTTTAATACTTATTTTATTAATTTATGGCAAAAATACAACAATTTTTCGAGAAAAAAGAGTATCTTTGCCGAAAATTTGAAAAAAATAAGATTTAATCATGGCACAGGAAGATGTTTTTAAGAAAATTGTAAGCCATTGCAAGGAATATGGCTTCGTGTTCCCAAGTAGTGAAATTTATGATGGCTTGGCTGCCGTTTACGACTATGGTCAGAACGGTGTTGAGCTCAAGAACAATATCAAGCAGTACTGGTGGCAGAGCATGGTATTGTTGCACGAGAACATTGTAGGTCTCGATGCAGCTATCTTCATGCACCCTACCGTATGGAAGGCTTCAGGACATGTGGATGCCTTCAACGACCCATTGATCGATAACCGTGATTCCAAGAAGCGTTATCGTGCCGATGTGCTCATCGAGGATCACATGGCTAAGTATGAGGAGAAGATTGCCAAGGAGATTGCCAAGGCTCAGAAGCGCTTCGGCGATAGCTTCGATGAGGCTCAGTTCCGCGCAACCAACCCTCGTGTACTGGAGAACCAGAAGAAGTTTGATGATCTCCATGCCCGCTATACTGAGGCAATGCAGGGACCTAACCTGGAGATGCTGAAGCAGATTATCGAGGATGAGGGTATCGTCTGCCCTATCAGCGGTACCAAGAACTGGACAGACGTTCGCCAGTTCAACCTGATGTTCTCTACCCAGATGGGTGCTGCCAGCGATGCTACAAGCAAGGTTTATCTCCGTCCTGAGACAGCTCAGGGTATCTTCGTAGATTATCTGAGTGTTCAGAAGACCGGTCGTATGAAGTTGCCATTCGGTATCTGCCAGATTGGTAAGGCATTCCGCAACGAGGTTGTTGCCCGCCAGTTCGTATTCCGTATGCGTGAGTTCGAGCAGATGGAGATGCAGTTCTTCTGCCAGCCTGGCACCGAGATGAAGTGGTTTGAGTACTGGAAGAAGGTTCGTCTGGCATGGCACGAGGCACTCGGCATGGGCAACGAGAACTATCGCTACCACGACCACGAGAAGCTGGCTCACTATGCCAACGCAGCTACCGACATCGAGTTCAAGATGCCATTTGGCTTCAAGGAGGTAGAGGGCATTCACAGCCGTACCAACTTCGACCTTTCTCAGCACGAGAAGTTCAGCGGCCGCTCCATCAAGTACTTCGATCCTGAGAAGAACGAGAGCTACGTGCCTTACGATGTAGAGACTTCTATCGGTGTAGACCGTATGTTCCTCAGCGTGATGTGCCACTCTTACTGCGAGGAGAAGCTCGAGAACGGCGAGAGCCGCGTGGTTCTGAAGTTGCCTGAGGCATTGGCTCCTGTGAAGTGTGCCGTATTCCCACTCGACAAGAAGGACGGCCTGCCCGAGTTGGCTCACGAGATCGTTGACGAGCTGAAGTTCCACTTCAACACCCACTATGGCGATCCTAAGGACTCTATCGGCAAGCGCTACCGTCGTCAGGATGCCATCGGTACTCCGTTCTGTATCACAGTAGACCACGATACTCCTAACGACCACAAGGTTACTCTGCGTTATCGTGACACGATGAAGCAGGAGCGTGTTGCCATCAGCGAGCTTCGCGGCATCATCGAGGACCGTGTGAGCATCACGAGCGTACTGAAGAAGCTTGGCAAGGAGATCAAGGACTTCTAAACGATAAAAAATCAAATACACATAGATGAATTTGAAGAATTTGAAATATCTGTTTCTGCTCATGATGTCGGCTCTTGTGCTGGCATCATGCAGCGAGACTGACGAAAACACCGACTCCGAGTACGACGACTGGCAGGCAAAGAACAAGACGGCTTTTGCCGAGATTCTCGTCAAGGCCAAGCAGGAGGGAGAAGCCAACGGATGGCACGTCTACCGCAATTGGAGTATGGAGAACCAGACGGGAAATACGGATCTCAACAACCAGCCTGTCACTCCTACCTTCAATGATCAGGAAGACAACATCGTGGTGCAGGTGATGCAGCAGGGCGAAGGTTCTGCCGTGCGCCCTCTCTACACCGACTCGGTGATGGTCAGTTACAAGGGCATGCTGAAGAACGACTATGTCTTCGACAGCAACTTCACCACCGGCGACTATGATGTCAACAAGGCTCAGACCAGCAATTTCATTGTGAAGGGCGTTGTCGACGGATTTGCCACTGCCCTGATGAAAATGACTCATATCGGCGACCACTGGATGGTTTACATGCCTTACACTCTCGGCTATGGTTCCAGCCAGAGCAGCAGTTCCACCATTCCTGCTTACTCAATGCTCAAATTCGAGATTGTGCTCAAGGGTTGGTACACCGATGGCAAATGGATTAAGAAATAATTCTATTCCTCCATACAGAAAGTCCTGTGCTTCTTCGGCACAGGACTTTTTTATTATTTTATTATAAGGAGATGAGTCCACCTGAAAAGTCTATTTTACGAAAACCAGCTATTGATTATCAACAAGTCACAAAGACAAAAAATGTGAGTTTCTACTTTTTCAAGTGGATTCAGTTTAATGTTTAATTTCAAGCCCACAAAGCTGTTGTCTTAACTCCTTAAGAAAACTCCTTAAGAAACTCCTGAAATCCGAATTCTAAAAATATGTTTCAAAGAATAAACAAGTGTATGTGTTCGCACACATTTGGGGCTTATAAGCAAAAAAAATGTTATTTTCACGCAAAAATATGCACAAAAGTATTGCAGATTTCAAGAATAGTAGTACCTTTGCACCAGAATTATAAGTTTTAGGTTTTTAGTTAGGTAATAGATTGTGATAGGTTATTAGTTTTAGGTAAACAAGAGATTGTTATTCAAGGACGACAGGTATTAGAATCTAAAGGTAAATAAGAGATTGTTATTCAAGGACGACGAAAAGTGAATGAAGTCAGGATATAGAAAAGAGTTTTCAAGATTCTCTTTTTCTTATCCGCTGAATTCAACCCAATAGATAGAGGTTTTGTTTAAAGGTGATAAGATCTTGTATTTTGGGATAAATAGAAATTTAACATTCAAATCATAAAAATGGCGATTCCTTTTAGGAGGGATCGCCATTTTCTCGCTTTGACTGTTCCTACATACTACTGGGCAGTTCAACAGAAAACAATAAATGGCAGTACAAACATTATGTTATATAGCAAAAAGACAGAATATCTGATGGAATCGATACGGGCAGGACGCTCCATGCACCGCGGTGAGAAACTGAACCTCATCGTAGGCTTGAGTATTCCCTCCATGCTGGCACAGATTTCCACCGTCATGATGTTCTTTATCGACGCCTCTATGGTGGGACATTTGGGTGCAGAGGCTTCAGCGAGCATCGGACTCATCGAGTCCACCACCTGGCTTATCGGCAGCCTGCTGAGTGCCTTTGCCACTGGTTTCTCAGTGCAGGTAGCCCACTTCATCGGAGCCAACGACTTCGGCAAAGCCCGCCAGGTGTTTCGCCACTCGCTGCTCTGCGGCATCATCTTCAGCATCCTGATAGCCCTCATCGGCGTGGGCATTCATTCTCCCCTGCCCCACTGGTTGGGCGGAGGCGATGACATTGCCGACAAGTCATCGGCCTATTTCCTGGTCTACAGCCTCGTGCTGCCCTTTGTCTACCTGTACCACATGTCGGGCATGATGCTCAAGGCCGCAGGCAACATGCACACGCCCAGCGTCATGGCAATTCTGATCTGCCTGTGCGACGTCGTGTTCAACTACATCTTCATCTATGTGCTGCACATGGGCGTGGTGGGCGCAGCCTTCGGAACCGCCCTGGCTTATGTCTGCATCTCGCTGCCCAACCTTTGGCAGGCAGCCTGCCACAACAAGATTCTCAACCTGCGTCAGGACAAGATTCGCTTCAGCTGGGTACGCGAATACATGCGCAATGCCTTCAAGATAAGCATTCCCTTGGCCATACAGAACATTCTGATGAGCGGTGCACAGATTGTCAGCACCATGATAGTGGCGCCATTGGGCAACATCGCCATTGCCGCCCACTCATTTGCCATCACCGCCGAGAGCCTGTGCTATATGCCTGGCTACGGAATAGGCGACGCCGCCACCACGCTCGTCGGTCAGACCCATGGCGCTGGCCGCATCGACTTGTGCCGCAATTTTGCCTATATGACGGTGGGTCTCGGCATGGGCGTAATGGCAGTGATGGGTGTTGTCATGTATCTCTTTGCACCGGGCATGATGGCAGTACTCTCTCCCGTCGACGCCATCTGCGACTTAGGCACACGCTGTCTTCGCATAGAGGCTTTTGCCGAACCGTTCTTTGCTGCCAGCATCGTGACCTATTGTGTCTGCGTGGGAGCCGGCGACACCTTCAAGCCTGCCGCCATCAACTTAGGAACAATGTGGTTGGTGCGCCTCACCCTGGCCTATGCTCTCTCACAGAGCTATGGGCTGGAAGGTGTATGGATAGCCATGGCCACCGAACTGACTTTCCGCGGCATCCTGTTCCTCATCCGCCTCTATCGTGGCAGCTGGATGAACAGTTTTCTGAAAGCGAAGGGCTGAAAAACAGAACCTAATGTTAGGTTATGTTAGTGGAATGTTAGTTTAATGTTAAGAATGCAGGCATTTTTGGAAAAAACTTCCCAAATGCTTGCTTTGTCGTTAGAAATGTGCTACTTTTGCAGCATCAAGTTTATGAAAGAAGAATAAATACACATTATTATATATATAAACCAACATCAGCTATTATGAAACTTAAGAAGTTTTTTGCTGCAGCCATCGTGCTGCTTACTGCCGGACAGGCCATGGCTCAGATGATGCCACCTATCCCGGTAGACAAAGATGTGAGAATAGGCCATTTGGACAATGGTCTGACTTATTACATCCGACACAACAGTTTCCCTGAGCATGTAGCCAGCTTCTACATCGCACAGAAAGTAGGCTCTATCAACGAAAACGACGACCAGCGCGGTCTGGCTCACCTCTTGGAGCACCTCGCCTTCAATGGCTCTGAGCACTTCCAGGGCAACAGCCTCCAGGAATACCTGCAGAGCATCGGTGTGGAATATGGCCGCAACCTCAATGCCTACACCTCTATTGAGAAAACCGTGTACTACTTCACCGACGTGCCCACCACACGCGTGTCGGCAGTAGACTCATGTATGCTCATCCTGAAAGACTGGAGCAACGGCATCTCTCTCACCAAGGAAGCCATCAACGACGAGCGCGACGTGGTGCACAACGAGTACCGTATGCGCATGGTGGGACAGCAGCGCATACTGGAGCGTGCCCTTCCTAAGCTCTACCCTGGCTGTAAGTATGGCTACCGCATGCCTATCGGACTGATGAGCGTCGTCGACGGCTGCGATCCAGAGACCCTGCGCGCCTATTACCGCAAGTGGTATCGCCCAGACAACCAGGCTATCATCATCGTCGGCGACGTGGACGTAGACCATATCGAGGCACAGATCAAGAAACTCTTCGGAGGCATCAAGGTGCCAGCCAACGCTGCCAAGGTAGTGCCCGTGGAAGTGCCCGACAACAACCAGGGCATCTACGTAGTAGACAAGGACAAAGAGCAGCAGATGGGCATCTTCCAGATCTTCATGAAGCACGAAGCCACACCCGACTCGCTGAAGAACGGTGTCGACTATCTGCTCAAAGGCTATATGGACAACATCTTTGCCAGCATGATGAATGCCCGCTTCAGCGAGAAATCACAGGAGCCCGACTGCCCTTATCTGCAGGCAGGAACCAACATTGGCGACTATCTGCTCTCAAGCACCAAGGAGGCGCTCACTTCCTTCGGCGCTGCCAAGGACGGACAGATGAAGGAGGCTTATGCCGCCGTGATGCGCGAACTGAAGCGTGCACACGACTTCGGCTTCACAGCCACTGAGTATCAGCGTGCCAAGGATGAGTTTATGAGCCAGATGGAGAAGGCTTACACCAATCGCGACAAGATGAAGAACGAACAGTTCACCACTCAATATGTGGACAACTTCACCAGCAACGAGCCTATCCCTTCGGTAGAGGACGAATATCAGATCTATCAGATGCTGGTGCCTCACATCCCTGTAGAGGCTGTCAACCAGTACGCCAAGCAGTTGATTTGCGAAACCGACACCAACCTGGTGTCACTCGTCATGATGCGCGAGGCCGACGGTGCTGTTTATCCCACCGAGCAGGAGCTTGCCGACATCGTGAAGCAGGTGCGCGGCGAGAAGCTCGAGGCCTATGTGGACAATGTGAAGCAGGAGCCTCTCATCGCCCAGAAGCCTAAGGCGGGCAAGATCAAGAGCACAGCAGAAGACAAGAAGCTGGGATTCAAGACCCTCACCCTCTCCAACGGTGCCAAGGTGGTGCTGAAGAAGACCGACTACAAGGACAACGAGATACAGTTTGCTGCCACAGCCAACGTAGGTTACGCAGCACTCGACAAGGCCGACTACACCTTCGCCTTCATGGGCGGCATGCTGCTCAACGCCAGCGGTCTGGGCCAGTTCTCAAGCAACGACCTCGAGAAAGCCCTCGCAGGCAAGCAGGCAAGCGTGGCTTACACCATCACTCCTTTCAAGCATGGACTCTCAGGCAACTCTACTCCTAAGGACATCGAGACCCTCATGCAGCTCATCTACCTCAAGATGACAGCGCTGAGCAAGGACGAGAAATCGGCTGCCAACCTCCTGAGCACCATCAAGACCGCTCTTGCCAACCAGAGCAAGAACCCAGAGATGGTTTACCAGGATTCGCTGCAGAGCACCATCTACATGGGCAACAAGATGGCACGCATCCCTAAGACCGAAGACCTCGATGCTGTCAACTACGACCGCGTGCTCGAACTGGGCAAACAGATGTTCACCAATGCCAAGGACTTCACCTTCTTCTTCGTGGGCAACTACGACGAGGCCACTCTCCTGCCACTCATCGAGCAGTACATCGCCTCTATCCCAAGCAAGGGCGCCAAGCTGAAGAACAAGGCTATCCCTGTAGCTACAGGCGAGGTGAAGAACATCTTCACCAAGAGCATGGAGAACCCAATGTCGCAGGTGACCGAGATATGGTATGCCAAGACTCCTTACACCCTGCAGACAAGCGTGCTCGCCGACATCTCTGCACGATTGCTCCAGATGGACTATCTGCGCAACATACGCGAGAAGCTGAGTGCAGCCTACCATGCAGGAGCCGAGGCAAGCATGGAGCTCGACTGGGACGGACAGCTGGCACTCAGCCTGACCGGCAGCGCACAGCTCAACCCCGAGAAGCTCGACGAGGCTCTGCCTTACTTCTTCTCTGGCCTGAAGACTACCATAGAACAGCCTAACGCCAGCGATCTGCAGAAGATCAAGGAGATTCTGACCAAGCAGGCTTCGGTAGACGCCAAGACCAATGGCTACTGGACCGGCATCCTGCGCAACTATGTCATCAACGGCATCGACCTGCACACCGATTACGTGAAGACAGTAAGCAGCGTCGACGGCAAGGCTATAGGCGACTTCCTTAAGAATATCGTCCTCAAGCCAGGCAACCACCTGGAAGTCATCATGAAGGCTACCAAGGAAGAGGCTGGAAAATAAAAGCTCAACGAACTTTTCAGAAATGGGAAGTTAGAGAAGTTAAAGCCATATGCTTTACAGCTAAATATTCTGCAAAAAGCTGTTGGCTTTAACTTCTAACGACCGAAGGGAGTGATAACTTCTTTAACTTCTATAACTTCTCATCCCCAGAGAAAACAATAAAACCATAAAAGGTCCCGTCGCAGAACCAAGTTCTGTCAACGGGACCTTTTACGTTACACGGGAAACGACGTTCCCGGAATGTCAATTCTTTTTGTGTCTTTTTGAGAAAACAATCTCTCTTGGTTTTTAAGCTCTTCTTCTAACCTTGTTAGCGAGGGCTTCACGTCGGTCATGAAGAATCTGCTGACATTTGTCCTGTGCAAGATTCTCAATCTCTGCATTGACCTTAATTAAACTATAATCCATAACCTATTGCGATTTGTAATGTTGCAAAGGTAAGATATTCTGACTACAAGCACCACGAAAAAAGTGAGAAAAGAACACTAAAAACCTCATTTTTTGACATAAATCAAGGAGAAATAGGGAAAAACCTACAAAAAATATCCATTTCCCTTTCTCCATCTGCGCTTTTTTTGCGATATTTGCACCCGAAAAAGCATAAACTCCACACTGGGCTTCCGAACACAAGAGATTCAGAGGTCCAAAGAGAGAGAAAAAAGGAGTTCTTCAACTTGAAAACATCAAAAAAGTATCAACAAAAATGAAGAAAGTATTCATGATGGTTGCCCTTGTGCTGGCATGCACCACAGGCAGCCTTGCCAACGAGACATGCGCCGAGAGCGCCACAACATCCGAAATGAGCTGCCTTCCTGACAAGAAATCAATCAAGAAAAAGAAGGCTACTACTAAGAAGAAGTCTACCACCACTGCCAAGAAGACTTCCTCCAAATCTTCAACATCGACCGCAACAACAGCTTCCACAGCCACGACAGACTCTTCCAAGACACATTCTGCCGACACTGTCAATACCAAGGCTTCTGCCGTAGGAGTATTAGCAGGACTCCTGGGCTATGCTGGCGGAAACAGCAGCAACAGCACAGGCTCCACCACAAGCAAGGTGGGAAGCATCGTGGGAAGCATTCTCGACAACGTGATTGGCTCAACCACATTCAAGAAAGCCGACCTCTGTGCCCACACATGGAAATATAAATCGCCTGGCTGCGCCTTTACCTCAGAGAACCTGTTGGCGAAAGCGGGTGGCGAAATCGCTGCCAAGAAGGTGGAGGAAAAGTTAAGCACCTATTATCAGAAAGCTGGATTCAGCAGTTCGAACACATACTTCAAGTTCAACGAGGACGGCACCTTCAATGCCAAGATAGACGGAAAGTCATGGAGCGGCACTTACACCTTCGACGAGAAGACTCACGCCATCGACCTGAAAGGCCGTCTGCTGCTTAGCCTCAATGGTTTCGCCACCAAGAACTCATCTGGCATCAGCATTCTCTTCGAGTCGAAGAAACTGCTTACCATCATCCAGACGCTGACTGCCCTGAGCGGCAACACCACTCTCGGTACTATCGGCGAAATCTCCAAAAACTATGATGGCATCCGCGTTGGTTTCGATCTCAGCAAATAAATAAACAAATACAAATTTGAGATTTATCGACCTGTACGGTTGGAACGCCCTGAAAGGGCAGAAGCTCTTAGCCCAGGGCAACGCCCTGGGTATAAAGGCAGTCAGCAAGTCGCCCTGTAAGGGCAAAAGCTTTACTAATTGCCGGGAATTTTAAAGCTTTTGCCCTTACAGGGCGACAAGTTTGCGAACATAATAACCCAGGGCGTTGCCCTGGGCTAAGAGCTTCTGCCCTTTCAGGGCGTGCTGCGTAATTCCAACCGTACAGGTCAAGATTTATTCTTGTCAAGAATTTGAGAATTGGAGATTCATTTATCAACAGAACTTTCTCGTGTCAGGAAGTTATAGAAGTTAAAGAAGTTATAGCCCATAGCCTTTTGCCGTATACTTAGCAATAAAGCTTATGGCTCTAAGTTCCCCATTTGCGAAAGTAGAATAAAAAATCCCTTTACCACAGATTTCTCTAATTCTCTAATTCTCTAATTCTTGATTAAAATGATTTCATTTATTCATTGACCACTTCGACCTGCATCACGACATCCTCTTTGGGACGGTCATCGCGAAGAGTCTCGCAATTCTGAATCTTCTCCACGACCTCGAGGCCCTCTACCACTTCACCAAACACGGTGTACTGTCCGTCGAGGAAAGGCGTACCGCCCAACTCGGTGTAAGCCTTGGTCTGCTCATCGGTAAACTTGGGATAGCCTTGTTCCCTGCAGCGCTTGCGCGTCTCGTCGGCAAGCTCGTCCTGGAGTTTCATCAGTCCCTCACGGTCACGGCTGCGGCGCAGGTTCATGATTTCATCGTGATGCTCGCGAGCCAACTCGTTGAAGACATTCTGCTCGGTCTGCATCGCCATCTGTTTCTCCATCTGGCGCAGCTCGTTCTGTCGATAAGTCTTACCCCACACAATGTAGAACTGGCTTCCGCTGCTCTCGCGCTGTGGGTTCACCTCGTCGCCCAAGCGGGCAGCACTCAGGGCGCCACGCTTATGAAACAGGCGTGGACAGTCTATCTCGGCAGGAATGGTATAGTCTGGGCCGCCCGTTCCCAACATCTTTCCCTTGGGAGCATTCTTGCTGTCGGGGTCGCCGCCCTGAATCATAAAGTCCTTGATGACACGATGAAAAAGTGTGCCGTCGAAGTATCCTTCCTTAGCCAATTTTATAAAGTTGTCACGATGACGAGGAGTCTCGTCGTAGAGGCGCACGATGATGTCGCCCTCTGTAGTCTTGATTTTTACTGTTGACATATTTGAATTCGATGATAATTTAATCAACTTTTGATAATGAAGAAGTAAAAGAACTAAAAAATTTCAATTACTTATAATATTCCTCCCACTGCTTCATCGCCTCTTTCCAGTCGGTCTGCTCTCCCTCAGCGATGGCCTGCTGCTCGCGTTCAGCCTCATCGCGGGCCTTGTCGCGCGCACGTTTCGCCTTCATAGCCTCAATAGTGGCATCGTCGAGGATCACGATAGCTCCTCGCTTGATGGCGTCTTGCAACTCCTGCTCACCGAAGGCTTTGCCCGGCTCATTGAAGTCGGAGATATTAAACTCGTAGTCGACACGCAGGTCGTGACGTATCTGTTTCTGCTGCAGTCGGTTTCCCGCATTCTTGAGGCGCAGCAACTTTCCTATCTGGCTGATTTCAGCCTGTGAGTATTTATTTCTTCCCATAAATCTTACTTTTCTTATGCAAAGATAATGGAAAACGAGCGCAAAACATCAAGTTTGCTTGATTTTTTTGCCGAAATGCAGCTAATTTTCTGCAAAGATTCACCATTTTTTGCCACACTGCATCCTTATCAAATCTGAAGATACCAGACTTTTATCACGATTGCCATTTCCCCGTCATCCTATTTTTGTAAGGTTTTTAGACATTCCCGACAAGATATCCGCCCCACCCAACTGCACCCACTGATAAACAACAGCTCTGTCACAACAAAGCTCCAAGACGAAAAACAGCTCCACCGCCTCGGAAGTTTGACCGATGAAAACGCTAAAAAAATAGATTTTCAGCCATTTTCTCGCACTCTTTCCCTACCATTCCAAGAACAAAAAAATGATATTCACAAAACTTCACAACAAGTATCTCCATCCACACACATCAACAAGAAATGTTGTTATATTTTACCAGAAGTCCTAATCTTGTCATTTTTGTCAAAGTCATTTTTGTCATTTTCGATTTTGAAAATGAAAAAATGCTCTATAAAGAATATATATATATATATATATTCTTTATAGAGGAGAAAAAGTGTTTTTGCTTTTGAAAATGACAAAAATGACTTTGACAAAAATGACACACTTTCCCTCTTATGATGGCTTACATTTAATAGTTTTATAACTGCTTAATAATCAGTATAAATAGCAAAAATATGGGCACTTTTTAGCACGAAGTCCGAACAAACTATTGCAAAAAGTTGCTTTTTGTTGTATCTTTGCAGAAGAAAACCTGCACTCGGCAATTTGAAAGCAAGCTTTCATTGCGCTCGTTTGCATTTTCTTTGCAGAAGAAAACCTGCATCTCAGCAAAATATTCAAGCAAGCTTGATATTCTGCATTCGATTTGCATTTTCTTTGCATCGTCAACCAAAGAAAGTGTGACAAGAGCCTCTCAGGGGGCATCTATTACGACCAAGGTCGGTCACAATAGACGACCAACGCCGGTCATCTATTAAGACCCCAAAAGAGCACTACTCCAAGGCCGACAGACGACATCGGGCAACCAACAAGACACCCGACACACGGGCTGTAACAAATGCCCCAACTATTTCTTAAGATCCGCCTCTCCCGCAGACAAAGGCCCGGCCACCAGAATCGGGGAAACAACAGGACGGACACAACATATAAACCATCATTTAACTGTTATTTTTTAGTCATTAGTCATTTTCGCTTTTCTAAGTACAAGAACTTGAAACTATTTTGCTTGCAGTAGCCTCTTGTCATCATACAGAGACAGAACGATTACAACACAAACTGCGCTCGACGAGTTGCCTTCCGACACCACCACATCGAGAGTCTTAGTGGGTTTGCATCCATCTACACTCCTACCTTAATTTTCCTATCCCATTGTTGTTTTTCATTTTCCTGTCGCAAATATACTACTTTTTTCTTCAGCAGTATACTTTTTGGGCATTTTTTTCGAATAAATTTCGAAAAAGGAGTCAAGGAGTTTAATTTGAGGAGTCAACTCCTTATTATATATATACTCAACTTTCGCAAGTTCAGAAGTTATAGAAGTGTACGATTGAAATTACCCGAAAGAAGGCGATAACGAGAAAAAGGCGAAAAATATTAAAGCGAAACCAAAAGAGGCTATTTTACTTTCACTTTGTCAACTATAACGAGTAAAATAGTTTCTTATTGAAAGTAAACTAAAAATCTAATAACAAAAAGTAAGTTATTATCATTAAATATCTATCAAAATGTTGTAATTTTGCAGTCGTAAACATACATACTGTTATCGTTTTATAAAGAAATAGAACAAATAGTTACAAATCTATAATAATAGGAGAGATTAGTTATGAAAAAGATTGAAGCAATCATCCGTAAGACCAAGTTCGAGGATGTGAAGGAAGCATTGCTTGCAGCCGACATCGAGTGGTTCTCTTACTACGATGTACGTGGCGAAGGTAAAATGCGACAGGCACGCATCTATCGTGGTGTGATGTACGACACGAGCAGCATCGAGCGCGTATTGTTGAATATCGTTGTACGTGACAAAAACGTAGAGAAAACTATCAATGCCATCCAGGAGGCAGCCCGCACAGGTGAGATTGGTGATGGTCGTATCTTTGTCATCCCTGTAGAGGACACTATCCGTATCCGTACAGGCGAGCGAGGCGACATCGCCCTCTATAATGCCGAGCAGGAGAAATAGTGATTCATATTTAATGTTTAGTGTTTACTTGTAAGGACTACATTACAAACAAAGGACAACACAAGTACTTCAAACGAAGGCAAGGCATTAAACGTTTTCTTAAAGTTTTTAATTAATCTTGTGTAGTGAGGGCGAAAGCCCGACAAGACAACAGTCACTACACACTAAACAGTAAAAAGATTATGAGTGTACAGGATTTAGGAATTTCATTAGATACCGTGTGGATGCTGTTGGCAGCCATGTTGGTCTTTTTCATGCAGCCGGGCTTTGCCCTCTGCGAGGCGGGCTTCACCCGTAGTAAAAACACCGCGAACATCTTGTTCAAGAACTTCGTCGACTTCATGGTCGGTTCGGTTCTCTTCTGGTTCGTAGGTTTTGGATTTATGTTTGGCAGCGACGGAGCAGGCTTCATCGGAATGCCTAACTTTGGCGACCTCACCTTCTATAAAGGCGACTTACCGGTAGAGGGCTTCCTGATGTTCGAGACCGTATTCTGCGCCACCAGCGCCACCATCGTGTCAGGAGCTATGGCAGAACGTACCAAGTTCTCCATGTACTGCATTTATTCATTCTTCATCTCATTGATTATCTACCCTGTCGAGGGTCACTGGACATGGGGTGGCGGCTGGCTTTGCAACGCTGACGCAGGCTCATTCATGATGAACACCTTTGGTGCTACCTTCCACGACTTCGCAGGTTCTGCCATTGTTCACAGCGTAGGTGGTGTATTGGCATTGGTAGGTGCCATCTGCCTTGGCCCTCGTCTGGGCAAGTATCGCAACGGCAAGAGCACTGCCATCCCTGGTCACAACCTCATGGCTGCAGCTCTCGGTGTATTCATCCTCTGGTTCGGATGGTTCGGATTCAACCCTGGTTCTCAGCTCGCTGCTTCTGGCGAAGTAAACCGCGTAGCCATCAGCCACGTGTTCCTGACAACCAACCTCGCAGCTGTATGCGGTGGCCTTGGAACCATGTTCACCTCTTGGATCAAGTATGGCAAGCCTTCATTCTCACTGACTCTGAACGGTATCTTGGCAGGTTTGGTAGCCATCACTGCAGGTTGCGACTTGGTTAGCCCATTGGGTGCAGCCATCATCGGTCTCCTGGCAGGTATCATCCTCGTGTTCTCTATCGAGTTTATCGATACCAAACTCCACATCGACGACCCTGTAGGTGCAAGTTCTGTACACGGCGTATGCGGTATCTTCGGTACAGTGATGACAGGTCTCTTCGCCATCGACGGCGGTGCTTTCTACGGCGATGGCTTCGGATTCTTCGGTGCACAGTGCTTCGGTATCATCACCATCGACATTTGGGCAGCCGTAACAGGTATCATCCTCTTCTGGGGCATCAAGAAGATTGCCGGTCTGCGTGTTGACAAGCGAATCGAGGAAGAAGGTCTCGATATCTACGAGCACGGCGAGAGTTGCTACAACTAATCTGTGGCAACTGGAGTAAACGAGAAAAAAATAAAGATTGGGCAGCTGCTACGATCAACAGAAGATGAGCAGCTGCCACAACCTTAGGAAACTGAGTATTAACACATAAAAAAGAATGAGTATGAAAAGTTTGAAGAAGATTGGATTGTTGGCACTCACATTGGCAGCATGCGCCACGGGTGCACAGGCACAGGATAAGATTGAGGCAAATGTAGCTGCCGATGTTGTAAGCCAGTACATCTGGCGTGGTCAGGAATGCGGACAGGTGTCATTGCAGCCTACACTCGGACTGAGTTGGAAAGGTCTCTCGCTCACAGCATGGGGAAGCGTAGGACTCTCCAAATGGGAAGACACCAAGGAGTTCGACCTCACCCTGGCTTATCAGACAGGCGGTTTACACATCGGTGTGACAGACTACTATTTCAACACAGAGGGCGAACGCTACTTCCTCTACGATGCCCACAAGACAGCCCATACATTCGAGGCTAACGTAGGTTATGACTTCGGTCCTGTAGCGCTCAACTGGTACACCAACTTTGCAGGTCATGACGGTCTGAACAAAGACGGCGACCGCGCTTATTCTTCCTATGTGGAAGCCACAGTGCCATTCCGTCTCGCTGGTCTTGACTGGCAGGGCACTTTAGGCGCTGTTCCTTATGCCACAGACTATTATTCAGACGCCTCTGGATTCGCTGTAACCAACGTGGCCGTAAAGGCAACCAAGGACTTGAAGATCACAGACAGCTTCTCAGTTCCCGTCTTTGCCCAGGTGGCAGCCAACCCAAGTTCACAGAAGGCTTACTTTGTGGTAGGCTTCACTCTCCAGCCATAATGAAAAACGCATATTGGGTTTTTAAGTTATTTCTTGATTAAATCACAAAGCCTTCACACCTTTGAAGGCAATGGCAAAGATGCCGATAGTTCCCCCCGAACTGTCGGCATCTGTTTTTTTTAAGACTCTTTGATTTTTCTCTTATTTTTTAAGTAAACTTTCAAATTGTAACATACAAGCAACAGAATGCTTACAATATGAAAGCAAGACGACAATAATAGCTTCAAGATTAAAACAAAGCATACAAAACCAACACAAATTGTAAGCAAACCTTTCTTTAATATATCAAATTGTAGTAATTTTGCACCCAATACTTAGCAAAGTGTTATAAATAACCGTAAAAGAAAGGAAAAGCTATTATGTGTGGAATCGTATCTATCTTCAACATTCAGGAGCAAACTCCCGAACTGCGACAGCAAGCACTGCGCATGAGTCAGAAAATCCGCCATCGCGGACCAGACTGGAGCGGCATCTACTGCGGTGGTTCAGCCATCCTGGCTCATGAGCGCCTGAGTATCGTAGACCCAGAAAGCGGTCGACAGCCCCTCTTCTCACCCGACAAGAAACAAGTACTTGCCGTAAACGGCGAGATCTACAATCATCAGGACATCCGCTCACGGTTTGCCGGACACTATCAATATCAGACAGGCAGCGACTGCGAGGTGATTCTGTCGCTCTATCGCGAGATGCGTGCCGACACCGACTTCGCCACACTGATCTTTCAGGGCGAGGACGCCGTACATGCACGCATCTGCCAGATGCTCGAAGAGCTGAACGGCATCTTTGCCTTCGCCCTCTACGACGCAGAGCACGACGAGTTTCTGATAGCACGCGACCCCATCGGCGTGATTCCACTCTATATCGGCTACGACAACGACGGCAAGGTGATGGTGGCTTCCGAACTCAAGGCACTCGAAGGACAGTGCGACCACTACGAGCCTTTCCTCCCAGGACATTATTACTACAGCAAGACTCCAGGCATGAAGCGCTACTACACACGCGACTGGTTTGAGTATGCTTCCATGCAAAAGAAATACAACATCGACGACAGCAAGAAAGCTGCCGAACAGCTGGCAGAGGCTGCACCACAGGAGCAGGCTGCCGTCGAACAGATACACGACGCACTCGAGGCTTCGGTGAAGCGACAGCTGATGAGCGACGTGCCCTACGGAGTGCTGCTCAGCGGCGGACTCGACTCTTCGGTCATCTCGGCCGTTGCCGAGAAATTCTCTGCCATACGTGTAGAGAACGGAGGCGAGACACAAGCCTACTGGCCACGGTTGCACTCCTTCGCCGTAGGACTGAAGGGCGCTCCCGACCTGGCTAAAGCCCGATTGGTGGCAGAGCACATCGGAACCGTGCATCACGAAATCAACTACACCATACAGGAAGGACTCGATGCCATCCGCGACGTCATCTACTTCATCGAGACTTACGACGTCACCACCGTGCGCGCCTCTACACCTATGTATCTGCTGGCACGCGTCATCCGAAGCATGGGCATCAAGATGGTGCTTTCGGGCGAGGGAGCCGACGAGGTGTTTGGCGGCTATCTCTACTTCCACAAAGCACCCGACGCCAAGGCCTTCCACGAGGAAACCGTCCGCAAGCTTGGCAAACTCTATCTCTACGACTGTCTGAGAGCCAACAAGAGTCTGGCAGCCTGGGGCATCGAGGGCCGTGTGCCCTTCCTCGACAAGGAGTTCCTCGACGTGGCCATGGGCATGAACCCCGTGCTGAAGATGTGTCCCGACAAGACCATCGAGAAGAAAGTAGTACGCGATGCTTTTGCCGACTTGCTGCCCGAAGAGGTGGCATGGCGACAGAAAGAGCAGTTCTCCGACGGTGTGGGCTATTCGTGGATAGACACGCTGAAACAGATCACCGCCTCGGCAGTAAGCGACGAGCAGATGGCTCATGCCGCCGAGCGATTCCCCATCAACCCTCCACAGAACAAGGAGGAATACTACTATCGCTCTATCTTCGCCGAGCATTTCCCCAGCGACAGCGCTGCCCGCAGCGTGCCAAGCGTGCCCAGTGTGGCTTGCTCTACCGCCGAGGCTCTGGCATGGGACGCCTCATTCAAGAACCAGAACGACCCCAGCGGCCGAGCTGTAGCCGGAGTGCACGAACAGGCGTATAAATAAGTGAAGAGTGAAGAATGAAGAATTCAAATGCTCAATGACATAAGCCTGATTCATCATTCAATCACTTGACTTTCAACATTTAACATTGTATAGAATAACCGATAAATATAAAACGAACAAGAAATGGAAAAAGGATTGTACAGTTCAACCTATGAGCACGATGCGTGTGGCGTAGGAATGGTGGTTAACATCCACGGCAACAAGAGCCATGAGCTGGTAGACAATGCCCTGAAGGTACTCGAGAACATGCGCCATCGTGGCGCTGAGGGTGCCGACAACAAGACGGGCGACGGTGCCGGTATCATGCTCCAGATTCCGCACGAGTTTATTCTTCTTCAAGGTATTCCTGTGCCCGAGAAAGGCAAATATGGCACAGGCCTCATCTTCCTGCCTAAAGACGAAAAGAAACAGCAGGACATCCTCTCCATCATGATCGAGGAGATAGAGCGCGAGGGACTGCAGCTCATGCATCTGCGCAACGTGCCTACCAACCCAGAGTGCCTGGGAGAGGCCGCACTGAGCAATGAGCCCGCCATCAAACAAGTGTTCATCACAGGCGTCACCGACGACAAGGTGCCTGTCTTCGAGCGCATCCTCTACCTCGTACGCAAACGCATCGAGAAGCGCATCAGCGATCCTGACTTCTACATCTGTTCGTTGTCCAATTCGAACATCGTATACAAGGGTATGCTGAGCAGCCTGCAGCTGCGCCAGTATTATCCCGACCTCACCAATAATTACTTTACCAGCGGTCTGGCTCTCGTCCACTCACGCTTCTCTACCAACACCTTCCCAACATGGAGCCTGGCTCAGCCTTTCCGTCTGCTCTGCCACAACGGTGAGATCAACACCATACGAGGCAACCGCGGCTGGATGAAGGCACGCGAGAGTGTGCTCAGCAGCGAGGCTCTGGGCGACATTCGCGAAATCTCGCCTATCGTACAGCCTGGCATGAGCGACTCTGCCAGCCTCGACAATGTATTCGAGTTCTTCGTGATGAGCGGTTTGTCGCTGCCTCACGCCATGGCTGTCATGGTGCCAGAGAGCTTCAACGACAAGAATCCTATCTCTGAAGACCTCAAGGCCTTCTACGAGTATCACTCTATCCTGATGGAACCTTGGGACGGACCTGCCGCTCTGCTCTTCAGCGACGGACGCTATGCCGGCGGTATGCTCGACAGAAACGGTCTTCGCCCTGCCCGCTACACCATCACCAAGAACGACATGATGGTAGTGGCTTCCGAGGTAGGCGTCATGGACTTCGATCCTTCCGAGGTGGCAGAGAAAGGTCGTCTGCAGCCTGGTAAGATCCTCCTCATCGACACACAGGAAGGCAAGATATACTACGATGGCGAAATCAAGGAGCGCCTGGCTGCCCAGCATCCTTACCGCCAGTGGCTCAACACCAACCGCATCGAGTTGGAGAAACTCCGCAGCGGACGTAAGGTGGAAAACTCTGTAGAGAACCTCACCCGCAAGGAACTGGAGTTCGGCTTCGGCGAGGAAGACATCGACGGAACCATCATTCCTATGGCCACCAAGGGCCAGGAGCCTACAGCCTCTATGGGTAACGACACGCCACTGGCTGTGCTCTCCGACCAGCCACAAATATTCTTCAACTACTTCCGTCAGCAGTTTGCACAGGTCACCAACCCTGCCATCGACTCCATCCGCGAGAACCTCGTGATGAGTCTCACCGAGTACATCGGCCGTGTGGGTTCAGGCATCCTGAATCCCGACGAGAGCAACTGCAAGATGGTTCGCCTGCCACATCCAATCCTGACCAACACCCAGCTCGACATTCTGCAGAACATACGCTACAAGGGCTTCAACACCGTGAAGCTCCACATGGTGTTCGAGACTGCCAAGGGCGAGGAAGGCCTTCACGAGGCTCTCGACGAGCTGTGCAAGCAGGCAGCCCAGAGTGTTGACGACGGTTACAACTACATCATCCTGAGCGACCGCGATGTCGACGCCACTCATGCAGCCATCCCATCATTGCTCGCCGTAAGCGCCGTACACCACTATCTCATCGACGCCGGCAAGCGCGTACAGACAGCCCTCATCGTAGAGAGCGGTGAGATTCGCGAGGTGATGCACGCCGCACTGCTTCTGGGCTATGGTGCATCAGCACTCTGCCCTTACCTCACCTACGCCATCCTCGACGACCTGGTAAAGAAGGGCAAGATACAGGAAGACTATCACACAGCCGAACAGAACTACATCAAGGCTGTGAAGAAAGGCCTGTTCAAGATCATGGCCAAGATGGGAATCTCCACCATCCGCAGCTATCGCGGAGCCAAGATCTTCGAGAGCATCGGTCTGAGCGAGAGTCTGCTGAAGAACTATTTCGGCACCGAGGTAAGCACCATCGGCGGTATAGGTCTTGAGACCATCGCCCGCGACGCCATCCTGCTGCATGACAAGGCCTTCGCCACCAAGAAGCTCGACTTCCTGCCCAGCATGGGACAGTTCCACTATCGCAAGGACGGCATCAAGCATGCCTGGAACCCTGAGACTATAGCCACTCTGCAGCTTGCCACCCGCAAAGGCGACTACCAGCTGTTCAAGAAATACACTCATCTTGTCGACAACAAGCAGGAGCCTATCTTCATCCGCGACTTCTTCGCCTTCCGCAAGAATCCTATCTCTATCGACAAGGTAGAGCCTGTAGAGGAAATCGTGAAGCACTTCGTCACCGGAGCCATGAGCTTCGGAGCCCTCTCAAAGGAAGCCCACGAGGCTATGGCTCTGGCCATGAACGCCCTCGGTGCACGCAGCAACACGGGTGAGGGAGGCGAGGACAACGAGCGATTCCATTCTACTCAGGATGGCATCAGCCTCTCCAGCAAAACCAAGCAGGTGGCTTCGGGACGTTTTGGCGTGACAACCGAATACCTCGTCAATGCAGAGGAAATACAGATCAAGGTGGCACAGGGTGCCAAGCCTGGTGAGGGCGGACAGTTGCCTGGCTTTAAGGTCAACGAGGTCATCGCCAAGACACGTCACTCTATTCCTGGCATCAGCCTCATCTCGCCACCACCTCATCACGACATCTACAGTATTGAGGACCTGGCTCAGCTCATCTTCGACCTGAAGAACGTAAACCCACGTGCTGCCATCTCTGTAAAACTCGTTGCCGAGAGCGGCGTAGGAACCATTGCTGCCGGTGTGGCAAAGGCCAAGGCCGACCTCATCGTCATCTCTGGTGCAGAGGGTGGAACGGGTGCAAGCCCTGCTTCCAGCATGCGCTTTGCCGGTATCTCGCCAGAGATAGGTCTCTCTGAGACACAGCAGACATTGGTGAAGAACGGTCTTCGCGGACAGGTTCGCCTACAGGTAGACGGCCAGCTGAAGAGCGGACGCGACATCATTCTCATGGCCTTGCTCGGCGCCGAGGAATTCAGTTTCGGTACTGCTGCACTCATCGTCCTGGGTTGTGTCATGATGCGCAAATGTAATCTCAACACCTGTCCTATGGGTGTTGCCACACAGGATCCTAAGCTGCGCGCCCACTTCCGCGGCAGCTACAAATATCTGATCAACTACTTCCGCTTCCTCGCCGAGGAGGTACGCGAGTACTTGGCTGAGATGGGTTACACCTCACTCAACGACATCATCGGTCATACCGAACTCATCGTTCGCAAGAGCGACGAGGAAGTGGTTCCTGCCGAGGGAAGCGAAGCCGTAGACAGCGCTACCGCAAAGTTTATCGAGCAGAAAGCCGACCTTCTCGACTTCTCTCGCCTGTTGCATCGCGAGGCCGGTCATGGATCGCTCTATCACACCACCGAACAGATACACGATCTTGCCAACGTGCTCGACCAGCAGCTCGTTCGTGGCGCACAGAACGCCATCGAGAAGCAAGAGGAAGTCAACCTCGACTTTGCCATCAAGAATACCGACCGTGCGGCCGGAGCAATGCTCAGTGGCGCTATCGCTGCCAAGTATGGCGAGGCTGGTCTGCCTGACAAGACTGTGAATGTGAAGTTCAAGGGCTCTGCCGGTCAGAGCTTCGGAGCCTTCCTTGTCAAGGGTGTCGACTTCAAGTTGGAAGGCGAGACCAACGACTATTTCGCCAAGGGACTGTCAGGAGGCCGTATTTCCATCCTGCCTCCTATCCGCAGCAACTTCTCTGCCGAAGACAACATCATCGCCGGCAATACCGGACTCTATGGAGCCACATCGGGCGAGCTGTATATCAACGGTAAGGTAGGCGAACGCTTCGGTGTGCGCAACTCTGGTGCCATCGCTGTCATCGAGGGTGCTGGCGACCACTGTTGCGAGTACATGACAGGCGGACGCGTGGTAGTGCTCGGCGAGACGGGCCGCAACTTTGCCGCAGGTATGAGTGGCGGTGTGGCCTACGTATGGGACAAGAACCACAACTTCGACTACTTCTGCAACATGGATATGGTGGAAATCAACCTTGTCGAGGACAGCACCTACCGCAAGGAGCTGCACGAGCTCATCCGCCAGCATTATCTCTATACAGGCAGTAAGCTCGCCCGCACCATGCTCGACGACTGGAACCACTATGTGGAAGACTTCATCCAGGTAGTGCCTATCGAGTATAAGCGCGTTCTGCAGGAAGAGCAAGTAAAGAAGCTGCAGCAGAAGATTGCAGACATGCAGCGAGACTATTAATAAAGGTAAAAAGGCAAAAGGGTAAAAAGGTAAAAAGAGCCTTAGCCCTTTGCCTTGACTTCGGTAAAATGTCGAGTAATAAATAAATTAATAATAAAGGTAACATAAGGTTTAAGTAAATGACAGCAAGTAACAAGCAAGAATGTCTTTTTACCTTTTTACCCTTTTACTTTTAAAAGAAGATGGGAAATCCAAAAGCATTTTTGACTATACCCCGCAAAGAAGCAGGCTATAGACCAATACACGATAGAATCCTCGACTTCAGCGAGGTAGAACAAACATTAAACAGCAACGACCGCCGACAGCAGGCTTCGCGCTGCATGGATTGCGGTGTGCCCTTCTGTCACTGGGCTTGTCCGTTGGGCAACAAGGCTCCTGAGTGGAACGACGCCCTCTACAAGGGTGACTGGGAACTGGCTTACCGCCTGCTCAACTCCACCAACGACTTTCCTGAGTTCACAGGCCGCATCTGTCCTGCTCTCTGCGAGAAAGCCTGTATCCTCAACCTCATGGACCACGAGCCTACCACCAACCGTGAAGACGAGTGCGCCATCGTTGAGCACGCTTTCTCTGAAGACTATGTACGCGTTGAAATACCAGAACGCAACGGCAAGACCGTTGCCGTCATCGGTGCAGGACCTGCCGGACTTGTTGCTGCCAACCAGCTCAACCATAAAGGCTATAAGGTGACTGTCTTCGAGGCACGCGAGAACGCCGGTGGCTTGCTGCGTTACGGCATTCCTAACTTCAAGCTCAACAAGAGCATCATCGACCGCCGTCTGCATCTTCTCGAGGAAGAAGGCATCGAGTTCAAATACAATCAGCACATCGATGTCAACAAGTTGCCCGAAGGCTTCGATGCCTATGTGGTTTCTACAGGTACGCCTACTGCACGCGACCTCAAGATTCCAGGACGCGAGCTCAAGGGTGTTTACTTCGCCCTCGAACTGCTATCTCAGCAGAACCGCATCCTCGCAGGCATGGAATTCAGCAAGGACGAGCTCGTCAACTGCAAGGGCAAGGACGTTCTTGTCATCGGTGGTGGCGATACGGGCAGCGACTGCATCGGAACTGCTCATCGACAGGGTTGCAAGAGCGTGACACAGATAGAAATCATGCCTAAGCCTGTAGAAGGTCCTGAGGATCCTAAGAATCCCTGGCCTAACTGGCCTCGCACCCTCAAGACTACATCCAGTCATGAGGAAGGCTGCACCCGTCGCTGGAACATCAACTCACTCGAGTTCCTGGGCAAGAACGGCAAACTGACAGGTGTCAAAGTACAACAGATAGACTGGAAACCAAATCCTGAAGGCGGTCGTCCGCTGATGGTAGAAGCAGGCAAGCCCGAGATTATCAAGGCCGAAGCTGTGTTCCTTGCCATGGGATTCCTGAAGCCACAGCAGCCTGAGTTTGCCGACAATGTGTTTGTAGCTGGCGATGCTGCCAATGGTGCAAGCCTTGTCGTAAGAGCCATGGCAAGCGGTCGAAAGATTGCTGCCCAGGTAGATAAATATCTGAACAAATAATATCGGTTATTTTTAACTATAAGTAGCGGGGAGACGGACCTTGAGATGAGGTTTGCCTCCCCTTTTTCGTTCCAGTACTCTGCTTATAGTTTTGGAACTTTGGCATCGAAGGTGAAAAACATCAGATAGTCGCCATCGCCATCCATCACCACCTCGTTGTCCAAAGCCTCGTTGAGTCCGCCCTGCCACCATTCCTTATAGGGATAAGGCTTCCATTTGAGTCCCTCGGCAGAAAGCCTCGTACAGCCAAAGTTGAAGATACTCACCTGTTGCCGCGCAAAGGTCTCGAAAGACTGAAGACCTGAAGCTGGAACAAAATATCCGGTGTCGGTAATCATCGTCACGTCGAGCCCCCACTCTCGCATATATCGCATGATCAGCGAGATGTTGCAGAGCGTATGGTCTTCTCGCTTGCCCGTGCATCCCAAGTAGGCAATGCGCCTCATCCCTTGCTTCATACAAAATCGCGTGGCCTTCGTCTGATCGTTGTCATCCTGTTCGTCTACCAAATGCACCAAGTCGGCATAGCGTCTCTTGAAGTCATCAGGCAGCGAATCGCCATCTCCCACAATAGCATCAGGTGTCCCGCCATGCAGAACGTAATGCATACCTGCACCATCGCAGCACACCAGATATTTGGCATGCTGCAGTATCGACAGCGCCACAGCATGAGAGGGATAATCTCCATCGCATAGGACCACAGCATCGAAACAGGAAACTGCAGTAACAAGAGGCAATTTATCTTTCTTCATTTTCCGATTCTTTTAATTTCTATGACACAAGTCTTATGTTTCTGTAGCACAAGTCTTATGTTTCCTGTTACACATTTTTTTTTTCAGTTGAAGTCTTTTTGATTTCAGTGGCAAAAGTACAATTTTTCCTCATAAACAAACATGCCTGTCCCCCGTTTTTCAGCCATTTTTTCTATATTTGCTATATTTGTGCCACTTGGCGCAGTGGCGCAAGTGGCGCAAAATGGCCGGTCGTTCATCTCAAGGATGTGTTCAGATAAGATTTCTCCTGCATTAAGCGACCGTTTCTTTGGATTGTAAGGTTGATAACACATGTATAGCATTTGTAACTATCAGTTCTTCATATGGGTGCTAAGTAGGAGCCAACAACAGCAGCCATATAGTTTAATCTTTCTTAAAAAACTCATGTCTCAATAACAACGTCCCTACATTTCTGCTATATTTGCGCTAAAATAATAATAAAACCTACCGAACGCCTATGCGACACTTCTTATGTCATCAGGAAACTTATGGTCCTACCACCATGCTGAGCAATGGTCGCTATATCCTTCTGAACCAGGACAGTACGCTGACATGGTGCAGCGTGGAGAAAGACCACTTGGGAAGCAACCGTGTGGTGAGAGAGGAAACATCAGGGATTAATAGGTTGCAGATAAATCACTATTATCCCTTTGGCAACACTTTCGGTGAGTACAACCATTGCGATGAGAACACAGACCTACAGCGCTACAAGTTCAATAGCAAGGAGTTGGATCTCGTGCATGGTCTGCGCCTCTACGACTACGGCGCAAGAATGTATGACCAAATACTTGGCTGTTGGACAAGTGTGGACCCAATGGCTGAGAAATATTATCATATCAGCCCGTATGTGTTCTGTTTGGACAATCCTGTACGAATGGTGGATAGAGATGGAAAGGATCCATGGGATTTTTTCCCAACAGCAGATGCAGCAGCCATTGACTTCGGATATTTCTATAATGATAATTCTATACGAGAAGACAGAGAATATTTTTCTAACATATTTCGGGTTCGTAATGCACAAGGAAAAATAGGCTATACTTATAATGTTGCTTCTATAGGAAAACCTCATGAAATATTGAGTTCTTCTTCTATTGGCTTTGAATTGGAAGCAACAATACATACGCATGGAGCATATGATGTAAATTATATAGGAAATAACTTTTCTGGAGTTTCCATGAAACGTGGCGATAGATATATACCATTTGATGATTTACGAAAGTCCAATAAACAAGACCTTAAAAATGCAAATGCGAATAAGATGAATATTTATTTAGTTACGCCAAATGGCTCTTTATTAAAATACATATACAATAAAGGCAAAATAATTACTTTAAGTACAGATATGCCAAGTGACAAAAATGATCCAACAGCATTGAACTATAGATATAGTAGTATAGAAACTCATCCTATAAACATGGAGAAACTATTATACTATTTCAAAAAATGTTACGATTAAATCCCAAGACTTATGAATAGAACAAAACTGATAAAATTTATATGTTTAATAATAGGAATAGCGATAGGAGTGTTGGCGTCATTATATTTCTACTATAAAGAGCGAGACCCTCATAACCAATATTTCAAACCAGTAAGTGCCAAGGAATACGAAGAATCTTATGGAATACAGTTTCGCCAAGAACACTATTATGATTGTGACACAACATCCATAGCAACTACACGAAAAGAGATTAAGGGTGTCGTGACGAAACCACAGACAGCATATAAAATTTCCTATTATGTGCTGGCAGATAAATATGGGGAGGATTATGCCAATAAAGCACAGCCATTTAAGTTAAGCCTGATTAATGGCAAAGTATGGAAAATCATATCCAAAGATACATCTGCTATTGTTTACATCCAAAAGATAGATGCTCGAATTTTAAAACTCACCAAGTATGATAAAATTAAATAAATACTTAATTAGTTGTTTCGCCTATGTCTTGTTGGGAGTTTTGGTTGGTTGTGCTGTAACAAAGTTTGTACACTCAAGCTATTCTATTCGCAAGAAAAAAGTGACCCCATATTTTTATGTGGGTGAACGAAAAGAGCAACTTCCTTTCATGAGTTATTCTGATTCATTATATCTTCCGGATAATTCAGTCAAAGCCTTTCGACAAGGAATCGTGGACAATTCAAAATTGGCCGCAGACATAGGAATTGCAATTCTATTTGACATTTATGGAGATGATATGAAATACGAGTATCCATTTACTGTTGCCAAGTTCTATTCTGATTGGACTATTGAAGGCACTTTACCTGAAGGAGTATTAGGAGGAGTCGGCCATATCACATTAATGCGCTCTGATGGAATGGTTTCATTCTATATCCACGAAAAATGAATTATTCCAAAATTCTGCCGATGGTGATGCCTTACCTGCCACCCTTCAAAAGACTGGAATACTTCTTGTCGCACTTCTTCTGTTCGTACCCCCGCATTCATGGCGCTCAGCTGGTGGCCTCCTGTAAAGGAGTAAGATTTCTCCAGTATTAAGCGACCGTTTCTTTGGGTTGTAAGGATGATAACACATGTATAGCATTTGTAACTATCAGTTCTTCATATGGGTGCAAAGTAGGAGCCAACAACAACAGCCATATAATTTAATCTTTCTTAAAAAACTCATATCTCAATAACAACGTCCCTACATTTCTGCTATATTTGCGCTAAAATAATAATAAA
>ERZ507057.13-NODE-13-length-61040-cov-16.5324_pt1 | contig 61040 bp, 47 predicted proteins | sample MGYA00512289_ERZ507057 | MGnify/ENA metagenome assembly ERZ507057 | reverse complement strand
AGGAGGCAACTGCCGATAATCATCAGCGTGGCACCCTTGCCATACTTGTCGTATATACTACCAAAGAACGGTGTAAGGAAGATGGTACCGAATGGCAACATCGCAGGAATCAGACCTGCCACATTAGCATCAACACCATATTTGAAAATCATCAACTTGGTAGCAAACTTCAGGAATGGGAATACACCTGCATAGAACATCAGGCAAAGGAATGCCACATACCAGAAACCTGTAGTCTTGAAAAGACGCCCCAAGTCTGAAAACTTGAAACCTTCTTCTGGCTCAGTAGCTACAGCAGCAGCTGAAGCATCCTCCTTCTTGTCCATCACGCAATAAACCAAATAGACCAAGACTCCGGCACAAAGCAAGACTGCACCCAAAGCAACAGAAGCAGACACACCGCCCATTGCCTTGGCAAAAGGAAGAGAAAAGCCTAAGGCAGCAGCTGTTCCCAAACGAGCCGTAGCCACCTGCACTCCCATAGCCAGAGCCAACTCATGCCCCGTAAACCATTTCACGATGACCTTGCTCACAGTGATACCACAAATCTCGCAACCCACGCCGTAGATGGCGAAACCAAGAGCGGCTATCACTACCTGTGTACTATAAGTACCAAAGAATGGTACTGCTACAGATCCGGCAAACTCATGACCTACAGCATACCACTTCAACAAGGCTCCACCAAACATCAGGACGGTAGAGAGAACACCTGTAAAACGGATACCGAACTTATCGAGGATAAGACCACCAAAGAAGAGGAGCAGGAGGAACACATTGAAGTATCCGTAGGCACCTGAGAAGAAGCCATACTCATCCGAACTCCATCCGAGTCCGAGACCATTTTCAGATCCCTTGGCTGCTGTCAAGAGAGGCTCAAGTGGAGACATTACATCTGTAAAAAAGTAACCGAACATCATCGTGACGCTCACGATGAAGAGGGCTGTCCAGCGAGCGGACACAGAGTCGCTCAATTTCATCTGAATTTTTTCTGTTGTACTCATTTTATATTATTACTTATTTTTCCATAACCATCACCAGAAGGATTGTTCTGCCCTTAAAGTAACACTTAAGAGCTGCTTTCCGACAATAGAAAGTTACTTTCTCTTCACGTTCTTGGTACGAGTGATATCAAAGAGATAAGAAGCCTTTACAACTATCTGTCCGAAGTTACTTTTTCCGAAGTAATCCTTCTTGGAAGAACCATAGATATTGCCTAAACCATAATAGTAACGGCCTTCGAGCAGGAAATGTCCCACCTTGGGAATACTGTATTCCATACCAGCACCTGCAGCGATTCCATAATCGAGTTTCTTTTCTACAGGCATATCATACTGAGCAGTGATATTGCTTACCCGGTCGTTTTCGGTTGGTGTTGTCTCATCGAAGTTGGTCGTGGTACTTTCATTCAGATAAATTCCGATCTGCGAACCTAAATTGACAAAGAAGTTGAAGCCACGCTCCTCCCTTCCCCATGCCAGATGAGCAAAGACTGGTATCTGTATATAAGTAATATCACGCTGATATTTCAGCGCCTCACCCGTTCCACTGATCAGCACGGCATTGTTTTCTATGTCAAGTATGTCTTCTGTCCATCCCACCTTGGCATAATTCACCTCGGCATAAACCGAGCAAATGGTCTTGAAGTATTTTTCGCATACGTAGCGCAAAGACACTCCGCCCGTGATACCGCCATGCTGTTTTTGCTGCACCGTAGGAGTAAAGCCCACCTTGCTGAGCACATAGCCACCATTTGCACCTATGGCAAAATCGCTACGATGCTCGCCTATCTGTGCCTGAACCGTTGTAAGACTGCAGACACTCAGTGCCACAACCGCTATTATATGTTTTATGTTCATTGGTCTTTATTTCTTCTGTTCATGTCTATTTTCACTTGCCAACAAGCGACTTTATCAATATGTTACAGCCTCAATCTGTCTATTGAAGGTATAGTGTATCAACTGCAACAACTGATTGCGATAACCTCCCTTGGCAGTTTTTACGAAACGAAGTGGAGTCTGCACAGGCTGCTCACCCACTATACTGCCATTTCCTGCAAAGTTTCTACCTTGTTTCTTGATGCCCTGTATGAAGTACATAGCATGGTCGTAACCCGTCAGAGCAAAGCTTGGCTGTGCTATCATCATTGGCACATGGAACCACCGGCTGTAGTTGCGCTCCAACTGCAAAGTACGTGCAGAGTTGGCATTATAGTAGAAAGTAGAAGGAATGTATGTATCGTACTTATAGAAACGGTCGAGATTGTACTTGGCATACATCAGCCACTCTGTATAACCGAAGAGCGACACCACGGCTCCTGGATATTTAGCATCCAGTTCATCCAACTTGTTGAGTACGGCTGTAAGCTGTGGCGAACGTCCAGTATTGAGTACCACCACATTGCGGACTGAAGGGGCAAAAGCCTTGGCAAACTGATCGATAGAGCTGTTCACATTGGTAATGCTGTAGTTGATCTTTCTGCGTTCCAGTTCTTTACGAAGTCCGAAAGTGAAGTTTCCCTTACGTGAAGTACTGTCATTACAGTCTACGAAGATGGGATGGGCACTTGGGAAACGTTTCAGGAAAGCCTGGATAGTAGCCTCGTTGAGCTGCTCCGGGCTCTGATATACTTGGAATATTTCCTTGTTGCGCTCCACATCATCGCCAGTTATTGAGAAAGGTATCACCATCTTGATGCCATAGGTCTTACAGAATCCTGCCAACGCACTCACCTGCTTGGAATAGAGAGGGCCGAATATCACATCGCACTTGTTGGCACCTTCCTGTAAAAGCGTGGTACGGATATCGGCATCAATAGGCACGTTCCAGGCATGTATATCTGTAGAAATGCCCTTCTGCTTCAATGTTTCACAAGCCATCAGGATGCCTCGATAATACTCCACCATTCGTCTACCATCGCCATCTACATCATGAAGAGGCAACATAACCCCTACCTTCACAGTACTTGCGGTTTGGGCAGTAGTTACCTGCTGGGCAGCTTTCACGTTCTTACCAGCAGCAACTGTCTGAGTCCCCTGGGTATTTCTTTCGTAAGGAATAAAGAGGGTATCACCCTTCTTCAATACATATCCTTCCTGTTTCATCTCTGGATTGGCATCCATCAGTTCTGGCAGACTCAATCCATACTTCTTGGCAATACTGAAGATGGTATCCTTCTTCTTCACCGTATAGATGTCGCGCCATTTAATGCTCTGCGCCAACATGACAGAACTCAACATCAAGCCCAAAACGAGCAACAGATATCTTAATTTTAGTCTCATAACGTCGATATTTTGGTTATTCATGTGCAAAAATACAAAAAAACTCTCAACCAGCCATATTCATGTCTCATCTTTTTAGTATCTTTGCACAAAATAACGCCTCACAAGGCAAAAACGACATTTAAGATATGAGATTGAACACCCGATACACATTTCTGTTATGGGCACTCCTCGTGCCGGTCATAACACTCTGGGCAGACGACTATCCAACCGTCAATCCAGTTGTGACGTTCACCAACAGTGAAGGAGAGACAAGTACTGACCTTGCCTATACGGGCTCAGCCCCTGTCAAAGCATCATGTGTGGCCAACCCCGAGAACACGACTGGCTGGGATGGCTATTACGAATGGCGCATCTATCACGATACCGAGGAGACTCCCTATATAATAAGGTATGAGCAGGACACCGAACTCGAGTTTACTCAGAGCGGAACTCATCGTATCGTGCTCTACGCAAAGTTTACGAAAGATGGCGAGGTGCAGGAGTTTCTCACCGACGATTCTCCCGTTACAGTCACCATCTCAGAAAGTCAGCTACAGATGCCCAATGCCTTCAGTCCCAATGGAGACGGTATCAATGACATCTATAAAGCCAAATCGGGATATCAGAGTCTTATAGAGTTTCATGGCTACATCTTCAACCGCTGGGGACAAAAACTTTTCGAATGGCGCGACCCTGCCGACGGTTGGGATGGCACCTACAAGGGCAAGCCGGTTAAGGATGGAGTCTACTTCTGCCTTGTCAAGGCAAAAGGAGCCGATGGAAAAGAATACAATATCAAGCGTGATGTCAACCTGCTGAGAGGTTACATCGAAAACCAAACGAATTCAGGACAATAATGCAATCAGAAGAAGAAAAGATAAATGTGTGGGGAGCCCGCGTTCATAACCTCAAGAATATAGACGTAGAGATTCCCCGCAATTCACTCACCGTCATCACTGGTCTATCAGGATCGGGCAAGTCATCCTTGGCCTTCGACACAATATTCGCCGAAGGTCAGCGTCGCTATATAGAGACTTTCTCTGCCTATGCCCGTAACTTCTTAGGCAGCATGGAGCGACCCGATGTAGACAAGATTACTGGTCTTAGCCCTGTCATCAGTATCGAACAGAAGACCACCAACAAAAATCCACGTTCCACGGTAGGTACCACAACCGAAATATACGACTATCTGCGTCTGCTATATGCTCGTGCAGGAACAGCCTACAGCTACCAGAGCGGTGAGGAAATGGTGAAATACACTGAGGAGCAAGTCATCGATATGATACTCAACCACTATGCAGGGAGACGAATCTTCCTGCTTGCCCCTTTAGTGCGACAGCGCAAAGGACACTATCGTGAGCTTTTCGAAAGCATGAGGCGCAAGGGCTATCTCAATATCCGCGTAGACGGAGAGATAATCGAACTCACACGAGGCATGAAGGTCGACCGATATAAGAATCACAACATAGAAGTCGTCATAGACAAACTTGCCGTCAGAGCTGAAGACGAGGAACGATTGCGCAAAAGCGTAGCTACTGCTATGAAACAGGGAGAAGGCATGGTGATGGTCATAGACAAAGACACACTCGAGGCAAAGAATTTCTCCAAGCGACTTATGGACCCCATCACGGGTATAGCATATCAGGATCCTGCGCCCAATATGTTCTCATTCAACTCGCCCGAAGGTGCCTGCCCCCACTGCAAGGGATTAGGCAAGGTAGACCAAATAGACATGGAGAAGGTGATTCCCGACAACAGCCTGAGCATCTACGAAGGTGGCATTGCTCCATTAGGCAAATACAAGAATCAGATGATATTCTGGCAGATTGAGGCTGTACTCGACAAGTATGATCTCAAACTAAAAACACCTATCAAGGATATTCCGGACGATGCCATGCAGGAAATACTGAACGGCTCACTCGAGAAGGTAAAGATTGCCAAGGAGAAGGTACATACCTCCTCCGACTATTTCTGCGATTACGAAGGTGTGACCGAATACCTGCGCATGGTGATGGAGAACGACGACAGCTCGGCTGGAAAGAAGTGGGCAGACCAGTTTATATCCACCGTTGTATGTCCTGAATGTAAGGGACAACGACTCAAACGCGAGTCGCTCTCTTTCAGAATATGGGACAAAAACATATCAGAAGTAGCTAACCTCGACATAGATGAACTGCGCGACTGGCTCGACCAAGTAGAGACGCACCTGCCACCTATGAAGGCCAAAGTGGCTCATGAGATTATCAAAGAACTGCGCTCACGTGTCACCTTTCTTCTTGACGTAGGACTCAACTATCTGTCACTCAACCGTCAGTCAGCATCTCTCTCGGGAGGTGAAAGTCAGCGTATACGTCTTGCCACACAGATTGGAAGCCAATTGGTCAATGTGCTCTATATCCTCGATGAGCCCAGTATAGGTCTTCACCAACGCGATAACGAAAGACTCATCAACAGTCTGAAAGAATTGCGTGACTTGGGCAATACCGTCATTGTGGTAGAGCACGACCGCGACATGATGCTGGCTGCCGACTATATTGTAGATATCGGTCCTAAGGCTGGTCGCAAAGGAGGCGAGGTGGTCTTCCAGGGCACTCCTGCACAGATGCTCAAGACCCATACCATTACTGCACAATATCTCAACCACGAAATGGCTATCGAGTTGCCTGCCCATCGTCGTAAGGGTAACGGCAAGAGCATCATCATACATGGTGCCAAGGGCAACAACCTGAAAAATGTAGACGTAGAATTTCCTTTGGGCAATCTGATTGTCGTAACAGGCGTAAGCGGTTCTGGCAAGTCAACACTCATCAATGAGACACTGCAGCCCATCCTATCCCATCACTTCTATCGCTCGCTCAAACAGCCCATGCCTTACGACAGCATTGAGGGTATCGAGAATATTGACAAGGTGGTAAATGTAGACCAAAGCCCCATAGGACGAACCCCACGCAGCAATCCAGCTACCTATACAGGCGTGTTCAGCGACATACGCTCGCTTTTCGTAGGACTGCCCGAGGCCAAGATAAGAGGATATAAACCAGGGCGTTTCTCCTTCAATGTAAAAGGTGGACGATGCGAAGCCTGTGGCGGCAATGGTTACAAGACGATAGAAATGAACTTCTTGCCGGATGTGTACGTTCCCTGTGAGGTTTGCCACGGCAAACGATACAACCGCGAGACATTGGAGGTTCGCTATAAAGGAAAGAGTATCGCCGATGTACTCGACATGACCATCAACCAGGCTGTAGAGTTCTTCGAGGCCGTACCACAGATATTGCAGAAGATTAAGGCTTTACAAGACGTAGGATTAGGATATATCAAATTAGGACAAAGCTCCACCACCCTCTCAGGCGGTGAGAGTCAGCGAGTCAAGTTGGCTACAGAGTTGTCAAAACGTGACACAGGCAAGACACTCTATATTCTTGACGAGCCTACCACGGGCCTTCACTTCGAAGATATTCGTATCTTGATGAATGTACTACAGAAATTGGTAGACCGCGGCAACACGGTCATCATCATTGAGCATAATCTCGATGTTATCAAATTGGCAGACTACATCATTGACATGGGCCCCGAAGGAGGCCGTGGCGGAGGAACATTACTTTGTGCCGGCACTCCCGAGAAAGTGGCTAAGAGCAAGAAAGGATATACTCCACGCTTCCTGTCAGAGGAACTGAAATAAACATTAGACACAACACATTAAACACTTAAGAAAATGGATAAATTACCTCTCAATGACATTCCCATGCTTGTGAGTGCCATTAATTTTCTGCTTCGAGATCACGAATTCGAAACACTTGACCAGATTTGTTATCACTTCAATGTTGACAGAAAAGAACTGGAAGCCAAAATGGCAACACAAGGCTTCGAATGGTCGGAAGAACAAAAGAAATTTTGGTAAAAGCTACGATTATAACATTCAAGTTTCACATGTTCAGAAGTTATAATACAATTCAGGCTCACCCTATCAATCAGGGTGAGCCTAAATTATTTTATGGTCTATCCAATATTACAGGATGTTCTGCTCAAGAACATCCTGCATGGTTTGCTTCAAATTCATCATATCGTTCATCGTTTTATTTCTTAATAGGAAATTTATACGACAATACCATCAGCAAGAAGGCAATAACAGCAGGGAAGAGAGAGAAGAGCGACCAAACCATCATAAGCACAGAGTCGGTGATGGAAGTAGGATCGATGACAGTATTTCCCATCTTGTCTGTTATCATATTGGCTCCAGCCCAACCCAAGAAAAGAGCGATGAGTGAACCAGAGATAGCGGTACCAAACTTCTGCGACATCGTACCCGAGGAGAATATCAATCCTGTAGCTGAGGTTCCGAAATGCTCAGTATGATAATCAGCCACATCAGCATACATCGACCACATCAATGGTGAATAGATACCGATACCTATGGAGGTGAGTATCACCAAAGCTATCATCACCCAGATATAATCAGGACTCATAGGAATAAAGAAGAAAGCAATAGAAAGGACAAGACACAACAATGCTGACCAGAAAAAGGCCATACGCTTAGAACCTACAGTCTTAGTAAAGACTGGTGATAGTCCACCAAAGATCATACAGGTTACCTCACCGAATGCCATAAACACAGTATAGTTGATAATGAGTCCTTCTATGGTTACATTGCCATGCAGACAATACTCAAACATATAGCCAGCCACTGCATAACGGAAACCATTGAAGAAATTAGTACATACAGCAATAGCTGTCATATACAGCCAAGCCTTGTTGTGCACAAGATCAGCAAACTGACGGAAAGAGAACTTCTCTGCACGTTTGGGCTTGAGTCGCTCCTTGGTAAGGAGTCCGCAGATAAGTGTCATCACAGCTGCCACCACACCAAGCATGGCTCCTATGACTGCATACTGATGAGCATCACTTCCACCCACCATCTTCTGCAGATAAGGGAATGAGAGCAGAGTGGCAAAACCCATAGCATAGGCTCCTACCATACGAAAAGATGAGAACTGGTTCTTTTCGTTGTCATCTTCGGTCATCACACCAAGCAGTGAGCCATAAGGCACATTGACCATCGTGTAAACTGCCATCATGAGCAAATATAAAGTATAGGCATATACTCGCTTGCCCGTCGGACCTAAGTCGGGAGTATAAAGCAGCAGGGCAAAAATAAGACCGAAAGGTATGGCTCCGAAGATAAGCCAGGGACGATAAGTTCCCCAACGACTCTGAGTTCGATCGGCTAAACTTCCCATCAGAGGATCAGTCACGACATCAAACATACGAGCAACCAACATCAGTACTGCCGCATCAGCGAATGTGAGGCCGAATACATTGGTGAAAAACAAAGGAAAGGCGATAGACATGACCTTCCATACGATACCACCAGCAGCGGCATCACCCAGCGCATACGCTATTTTTTCTTTTACACTTGCCATTGATATTTTGTTTTTTTGTTATTGTCTTATACATGAGAACCTTCTTCCCATCCTCCGTTTCCGGTGGCGAGAAGAAGGTATCCCGATTTTTTTTATCCTTAAAAGCGGGATTCTCACCTTCAATGCTAATAATACGTACAATAAGCCGGAATCCCCTTTTTTTATCATCTTTTACTTAGTTCCCAGCGTTTGCTTGTTCTTTTCCACCAACTTCTTGATGGTCTCAACGCTGAGAGCAGTACGATGGCAAAATTAGCGTGTTTTTACAAACCCCAATGTACCATTTGGTTAATATGATATGTACGAAATGTTATTTTTACATGGTATATTAACAATAAAAGCCCATAATCTGGGCTTTATTTACATTTAATGTAGATGATAACTCACCAATCCTTTCATGGGCGCCTTCAGTATCTGAGAGACTGTAAGGTGATGATGTTGTTCGAAGACTTGTCGAAGCGGTTGCTCGAAGTAGTGGGCTATGCTTCCCACAAAAGCAACAGAGAGCGATGATGCGTTTTGAGAAGAATCGACAGACGAAAGATAAGGTGTGATGTTGCGCTGATAGAACTGTTCGAAGGCTTCGACCACCATTTGATGCAAAGCCTCAGCATGAAGACGCAATGTTTCTGTGTGCTGGCTCAAAACTTCTGCATGCTGGCACCTGTTGTCTGAGGCGGCCTCTTCTACCCTTTTCATCTGCATAGAAATGAAAGGAGCGATGGAAGCCAAGTATCGGTTGGCGAGAGGCTGACGATACACCTTATTTATAATAGAGGGATAATCGAGTCCCGACCAAGAGAGATATTCCTGCTTCAGACTCTCGGGCAGGGCACCCTTGAAGATGCCATTGAGAAACATCTTGCCCAAGACAGCCCCACTACCCTCATCGCCAAGAATGTAACCCAGCGGAGGAGTGTTGAGAAGAATATGTTCGCCATCATACAGACAACTGTTGGCACCTGTGCCTAAGATACAGGCTATGCCTGAACGTCGTCCCAACAAGGCTCGGGCTGCACCCAACAAATCGCTCTCGGCATGAACCTCTGCTTGTGGAAATTGTTGGAACAGTAGATGTTCCATGCGCGGCTTCATAGATTCGGTAACACCGCTACCATAAAAGAACACACGTGCCGGTACTTCAGGTAAAGTGAGTTCCTCGGCAAGAATTTTCCAGATGTCATCATCGGAGAGATGGAAAGGATTGATGCCCTGTGTCTTGCCGGTGAACAGAATTTGCCCAGCATCATCCACAAGTGCCCAATCTGTCTTGGTGCTTCCGCTGTCAGCTATGAGTGTTGTCATATAATGTGTTTAAATGTTAAGTGTTAAATAGTATCTGCAAAAGTAATAAATTTAACGGGAAAAACAACATATCGTATCGAAAATCGTAAAAAAGGAATTATCTTTTTGCTTCTTTCTTCATTTTTGCTTAACTTTGCAGACGAATAAAGAAGACTATATGAAGAAATTATCGATAATCATCCTGATGTGGGTGGCATTCCTGCTGCCCAGCCATGCCGTGCTCAAAGAGGCCAACCTCGACACTACGCTCTTCATGCTCCGTACTGAGCTGACGAGCTATCATCTCGACTTCGAGAAGCAGAACGAATATGCCAAGCAACAACAGCAGCAAATCATCAAGGAACTGATGACCATCATGGCACAAGCCGACCAGAACTCCATCATGCTCTACTCGCAGCGCAACGGTTACATCTTCGACCTGACATATGCCTGCCACGAAGCTACTGAGCAGTTTGATAAGTTCAAGTCGAAGGCGGCACCGTTCAGAGGACTCATCAACAAGAATAATATAGAGGTGGCGCGATTTGACTCGCTCATCAACTATCTGTACAACATGAATACGATGTTCATGAGCAAGGAGGCACAACTCAACCGCAACGTAGACCTCACCTTGGCAGTGAACATCCGCCGACAATTAATAGAGCGACAGCAACAGTTGCAGGACTATATAAGAGCCTACGACATAACTGAGAGAAAACTGAAGTCGCTCAACGACTATGCCAACCAACGATATGCCGAGATACAGAACAGCATCTTCAACAATGGTGGCGACAACTATCTCACTATCCTGCGGCATGTAAGCAACCATTACAGGGAAGCCAAGACATCGGTGGCAGAGAAATACAGACCAGCTCCGGGCATGATGTCGCAATGGGACGTGAGAATCATCTTCATCCTCTTCAGCATCATCATTTTCTATGGCATTGTCTCTATTGCCCTCAACCTTTTTACCATCCGCATCGTGGTGACACAATTGGTGAAACGAGGTCGTTTTGAGAGCATCAAGGACAACTTCATGGCCAAACGTACCTGCATCATTATGGCGATGACGGTCGTGACCTTTGCCATTCTCTTGGGCATCATACGCATTACAGCTCATCAGAACTTCGTTATCATGGCATGCGGCCTGCTCGTAGAGTTTGCATGGCTCATAGGCGTGATTCTGATTTCACTCTTGCTCCGCGTGGGCAACGACCAGATAAAGAGCGCCTTCCGCATCTATTCTCCCCTGATGCTGGTGGGCTTCCTCGTCATCACGTTCCGAATCATCTTGATACCCAACAGCCTGGTCAACTTCATTTTTCCCCCTATCCTGCTCGTCTGTTCGCTGTGGCAAGCAAACGTCATCAAGCGCCACAGTAAGCTGGTACCGAGAGAGGACAAGATGTATGCCTACATCTCGCTCTGTGTCTTTGCCGCCAGTACCTTCTGTTCATGGATAGGCTTCACCCTGCTGTCGGTGCAGATCATCATCTGGTGGATGATGCAACTCACCTGTATTCTGAGCCTCACCTGTCTGAAAGACTGGATGGAAGTCTATGCAGAGCGCAAGAACCTGAAGCAGAAGCCTATTACCGACAAATGGATTTTCCGGTTTATCAACAAGGTGCTGATTCCTGCAGGAAGTGTCTTGTCGTTTATCGTGGCCATCTATTGGGCAGCCGACGTATTCAACATGAGCGACACCACATGGATGATTTTCAACAAGGAATACATCAGAACCAGCAACTTCACAGCCTCGCTCTTTAGCATCAGCCTTGTGGCTTGCCTGTTCTTCCTGTTCAACTATATCAACATCACCACCAACGATCTGATGCGCCATCACTTCGAGAAGCAAGACCCTGCCTCGGCAGCCAGCAAGATTGTGATGTTTAAGAACGTGCTGCAGGTTATCATCTGGGGCATTTGGCTAATGGTTGCCCTCAACGTCTTCCAGGTTGGCAAGTCATGGCTCTTGGCTATCTTTGCCGGTTTGTCCACGGGTCTGGGTTTTGCATCCAAGGACATTCTGGAAAATATCTACTATGGAGTCTCACTGATGATGGGACGTGTGAAGGTGGGCGACTATATCATCTGCGACGGCACACGCGGACGAGTGAGCAGCATCAGCTACACATCGACCATGCTCGAAGCTACCGACGGTTCGGTGATAGCCTTCCAGAACGCACAGCTCTTCTCGAAGAACTACAAGAACATGACCCGAAACCATGGTTATGAGCTCGACGTCTTAGAGGTTGGCGTGGCTTATGGCACCAATGTGAAACATGTGAAGCAGATTCTTATCGATGCCTTGAACCAGCTCGACTGTATCTATCATGAGAAGGGTGTCAAAGTCGTGCTGAAAAGCTTCGACGACAGTTGCATCACACTCAAGATTCTGGTCTGGGTGAATGTACTCACACAGTATGTCGACGACGGCAAGATTATGGAATGCATCTACGATACACTCAACGAACACAACATCGAGATTCCATTCCCTCAGCGCGAGATAACTATCAAAACCGCATCAGCCGAAGAAACCAATGCAGCAGAATCGGCACTGAATGCGAAAGCATAAGTACTGAGCACGAAACATGGAGCATTAAACAATTCACACCCAACATTGAGTATTTAACACTTAAACATTAAAAGAAACAACTATATGGCAACATTCATTGCAGGTCCTTGCGTCATCGAATCAATGGAACTGTTAGACACAGTAGCCCAGCAACTCGTACGCATCAACCAGAAATTGGGTACAGACATCATATTCAAGGCTTCGTTCGACAAAGCCAACCGTACAAGCATCCATTCCTTCCGTGGTCCTGGACTGGAGAAAGGACTGCAGATGCTTGCAGACATCAAATCGAAATACGGTCTACGCATCACGACCGATATTCACGAGAGTTATCAGGCAGAAGCAGCAGGACAGGTGTGCGACATACTGCAGATACCAGCCTTTCTGTGCCGACAGACCGATCTCTTGGTGGCTGCTGCCCATACAGGTAAGACGGTAAATATAAAGAAAGCACAGTTCCTCAGTGGCAGAGATATGAAATATCCTGTAGAGAAAGCCCTGGAGAGCGGTGCCAAGGAAGTATGGCTCACAGAGCGAGGCAACAGTTTCGGCTACAACAATCTGGTAGTCGACTTCCGCAACATTCCCGACATGAAAGAGATTGTGCCCACAGTCATCATGGACTGCACACACAGCGTACAGCGCCCCAGTGCAGGCAACGGAAAAACAGTAGGCGACAGCAAGTTCGTTCCTGCAATGGCCATGGCTGCAAAGGCTTTCGGAGCCACAGGCTATTTCTTCGAGGTTCATCCCGACCCGGACAACGGGAAAAGCGATGCTGCCAACATGTTGGAACTCGACAAACTTGAAGTATTAATCGCTGACTTATTGGCTTAGCAGCTATATCTTGTCAGTTTAAGTATTTATAAATCATGACAGAAAAAAACAAACATATAGAGGACAAGACTATCCGTCACTATGGCGAAGAGGCTCTGCGCGAAGAGGCCGAAGCCATATTAGACCAAATAGCATTGTTGGACGACAACTTCGAGAAGGCTGTCGACCTGATGTACCACTGCGAAGGAAAAATCATCGTGACCGGTGTAGGAAAGAGTGGACACGTAGGAGCCAAGATCGCTGCCACCCTGGCATCGACAGGAACTCCTGCCTTCTACATTAATCCACTCGACGTTTATCACGGCGACCTAGGTGTGATGACTGATAAGGACGTGGTTCTGGCGCTGAGCAACAGCGGACAAACCGACGAGTTGCTGCGATTCATCCCCATGGTGCTCCACATGAACGTACCTATCATCTCGATGACAGGTAATCCTCAATCGCTGTTGGCAAAATACTCCAACTACCACATCACGGTGAAGGTGAAAAAGGAAGCCTGCCCGCTCAACCTCGCTCCTACAAGCAGCACCACAGCCGCACTTGCCATGGGCGACGCCTTAGCCATTGCGCTGATGCAGGTACGCCACTTCAAACCACGCGACTTTGCACAGTTTCACCCTGGTGGAGAGTTGGGCAAGCGCCTGCTCACCACAGCCGAGGACGTGATGAAGAAGGAAGACCTGCCTATCATTCCTAAAGACATGCACTTGGGCGAGGCCATCATTCATGTGAGCAAGGGAAAATTGGGACTGGGCGTATCGGTAGACAAGGAAAACCGTGTCATCGGACTTATCACTGATGGCGACATACGTCGTGCCATGGAGAAATGGCAGGCAGAGTTCTTCAATAAAACTGTGAGCGACATCATGACGACGTCTCCCAAACACGTGGCGCCAACCACCAAGATTACAGAGATACAGCACATCATGCACCAATACAAGGTACACACCGTATTGGTGATGGACGACGAGAAACATCTTCTGGGCATCGTTGACCACTATGCCTGCATGGTGTAAAAAAGAGAGGAAACTACATCAATATTTCAGAATGAGACTCAGATACCTGTTATTAACTGCAAGCATCATGCTGTTCTCTACGCTGTGCAGCGCACAAGACAGTTTACTGCTTGCCGACAATCATCACACGATAGAGAGTAGCGACTCGGTCATTGTCAAACAATTGAGGGAGAAGGGAATTCGTTTCTCCCACAACAACTCCGTCACGCTCCTAATGAACGGTCAGGAGAAGTTCGACGATCTGTTCCAGGCCATCCGCCAGGCAAAGAAAAGTGTGCACTTAGAGTATTTCAACTTCCGCAACGACAGCATCGCTGGCTTGCTCTTCGACCTGCTTGCTGAGAAAGCAAAGCAGGGAGTCAAGGTTAGAGCCCTCTATGATGGTTTCGGTAACTCATCCAACAACAAACCTTTACGCAAACGACACATCAAGGAGATTCGTGCCAACGGCATAGAGATTTATGAATACAAACCAGTGAAGTTTCCCTGGGTTCACGCCATCTTCAACCGCGACCACCGCAAGATAGTTGTCATCGACGGACAAATAGCCTATACAGGCGGTATGAACGTGGCCGACTATTACATCAAGGGAACAGAGGTTGTGGGTTCCTGGAACGACATGCACTGCCGCATCGACGGTGACGAGGTGAACACGCTGCAGGCCATTTTCCTGAAAATGTGGAACAAGGTGAGCGGACAACACGTACATGGCGCAGAATACTTCCGTGCCAAACGTCAGGACTATCTGGTAGACGGACTCAAGCCCGACACCACAGCCACGGCTTATCACAAAATGGTGGGCATCATCAACCGCGAGCCACACATTTCGAAGGACATCATACGTTACTTCTATGTCAACGCCATCAACGATGCACAGGACAGCATCAAGCTCATCAGTCCCTACTTCACCCTGAGTCACAAACTGAAGAAGGCACTCAAGAATGCAGCCAAGCGAGGCGTGAAAGTGGAAATCATGCTCTCCACCAAGAGCGACATTCCCCTGACGCCCGACTGTGGATTCTACAATGCGCACAAGCTGATGAAAGCAGGATGCCACATCTGGATGTACACACCAGGATTCCATCACACCAAGATTATCATGGTGGACGGTAAATTCTGCACGGTGGGAAGCGCCAACCTCAATGCCCGAAGCCTGCGCTGGGACTACGAGGAGAATGCTGTCATCATTGACCCACAGACCACCAAGCAGCTCACCGACCTCTTCGACAAGGACAAGGCTGACAGTTTCCTGCTCACCGAGAAGAAGTGGCACGAGTGGCGAACTGGCTGGCAGAGATTCAGAGGGTGGTTTGCCGCCAAGGTACTGACACCGTTCTTATAAACAGGAGATTTACAGGAGTTTAAGGGAGTTAAGGAGTTAAGGAGTTAAGGAGTTAAGGAGTTAAGACATATGCTTTATTGCTAAGAAGCAGAAGACTATAAAGCATTTGTTTTGAACATTGAGCATTAACTTACGCAACATCTCCACAACTCCTCGAATAACTTTAGATAAAAACAAAAAAATAGAAATCATGAACGAAGAAGCAATGAGAGCCCCGCATAAGGACGACAGGAGGCAAGGCAGGATGCCCGAAATGGCTATCATCGAGAACAACACACTCGCCATGATGGGACTCAAGCAATTATTGGAAACCATTATGCCGATGATGAATATTTGCACCTTCGGCAGCTTTGCTGAGTTTGAGTCCAACAATCCTGACCGCTTCATCCATTACTTTGTGTCCATGCACATCGTGCTGGCACACCGTAACTTCTTCGTGCAGGGACAGCGAGCACACCACACCATCGTGCTCACGCCCAGCAACGACCCCAACTCACAGCTCAACGATTTCCATTGTCTCTGCGTGAGTGTGCCCGAAGAAACACTTGTAAAACATCTGCTTGCCCTTCAGAAGATAGGTCATCCTCATGGCGAACACCTTCCTGCCATGCCCGTAACCGTCAAGGAGAAAGTTCTCTCCGACCGCGAGACCGAGGTGTTGGCACTCGTGGCACAAGGCAAAATAAACAAAGAAATAGCCGATACTTTGTGTATCGGCCTCTCTACCGTAATCACGCACCGCAAGAACATTCAGGAGAAATTAGGACTGAAGTCGGTCTCCTCACTTACTATCTATGCCGTGATGCATGGCTATGTGGACATCAACAAGATATGATGCCTGCTTATAATTTTACACTCGAAATATCCACCAGATTATTGACGATGGCATAGATAGTAAGACCGGCAGGTGAATGAATCTGCAGCTTACGGGCTATGTTGCGGCGATGAGTAATCACCGTGTTGATGGAGATAAACAGATGGTCGGCAATCTCCTTGTTGGTCATGCCCTGTACCAAAGCCACTATGACGTCTTTCTCGCGGTCGCTCAACTGCTCATCGCTCTGCGGTGTCTGGTTGATCATATTGGATATTTTAACACTCACATCACTTTGTTTCAGCTTTCGTTCCTCGTTGCGCACGGCAGGAATGAAGATTTCCTCCTCTACCTGCGAATGCTGGTTGAGCCATTCCTCGTTATTATATATGTCGTAAAGTGTGGCGCTAAGCTGATTGTTGTGCAATCCGTCAGAAGGCAAATACTTGATGATGATATTCTTCAACTCTTTCAGTTTCAGGTCTATCTGCACGTGATGCTTAGAGAACGTCTCGATGTCGAAGTTGGCTGGTGCTGTACCGTCGATAAGCGACTGCACGTAAGGGAAGACGTTTTTTTCCTCATACTTCATATGATTGGTGATGCTGTGCGCATACTCATCGTATAGTTTGAGAATAAGTCGGGCCAGATTGTCGTTCTCGTCGAGCGCCTCCACCAACTCTTTGCGGATGAAAGGCAACTGAAAATCAATGTAGTAAGCATGCGATGCCTTGAGATAATGCAGCAATGTAGGCAACGACAGGCGCGAGGCATTGTCGTACTCCTTATAGCCGTTGATGGTGAAGTTCACCACCGCCAAAAAAGTATAAGTATCCACCGCCTGTTCCTCGCAAACCTCTCTCACCGTTTTGTCACCAAAGCCCAGATTGATACCGAAACTACCCAAGCTCTGAAGGATGTTGTAATTATCGCGAATAATGCTGATCATCTTGTCATCAGCTTCATACATCTTTTGATTTTTCATCGTTGTTGTATACTTTTTAGACCTAAATCATGTACGTTTAAGAGCGGACATTCATCATGTTTTTGTTTCCGCTGCAAAATTACAAAAAACATCCGAAACTCGCAATACCTAAAAATGGGGATACGGCAGTTTACCAACTTTTAAGTATTGCAAGATTTTTTAAAACGCCTTACCTTTGCACCCGAAATCGAGAAAGAGCACGGTGATGATTGCCACTCCCGAGCGGCAGAGCTGCGTAATTCCTTATCAAGCTTCAGGGCTTTAAGGAGATACTAAGCCTCTAAAGTGTCGAGACCGCAAGCAGACATCCGCGCTCTTTTCTTTTATTTTAGGATAAAAAAAAGATAACATTTAAAAATGAACATTTTAAGAATTGGATTGATGTCCGCTGCGTTGGTTGCAGGGTTGGCAAGCGCCAACGCACAAGTAGTTGCAGCCGACAGTGTGATGCAACATGCCAACGGAAAGTGCCTCAGCATAGGCGGCTATGGCGAAGTGGCTTTCAGCCGTAACTTCTACAGCGACAGCGGCAACCGATACAGTTCAGCCTCGCTCCATAAGGACGACCCCAGCCATGGACGATTCGACATTCCTCATGCAGTCATCTATTTAGGCTACGACTTTGGCAAGGGCTGGACATTCGGCACTGAGATCGAGTTTGAGCACGGAGGCACAGGTTCTGCCATCGAATATGAGGCAGAGGAGGCTATCGAGTTTGAACAGGAGCAGGAGAAAGGCGGTGAGGTAGAGTTGGAACAGTTCTGGATTCAGAAATCATTTGGCAAGTTCCTCAACATCCGTGCCGGACACATCGTAGTGCCTGTAGGCCTGACCAATGCTTATCACGAACCCCTTAACTTCTTCACCGTATACCGTCCTGAGGGCGAGAACACCATTCTGCCTTGCACTTGGCATCAGACGGGAGTTTCGGTGTGGGGACGTCATGGCGACTTCCGCTACGAAGCCCAGTTCCTTGCTGGACTTGATGCCTATCAGTTTAGTTCGCTCAACTGGATCAAGCCTGGCACCACGAAGCCTTTCGAGTTTGAAACAGCCAACAAATATGGCTTTTCTGCCCGTGTCGACAACTACACCATCCCTGGGCTGCGCATCGGTTTGAGTGGCTATTTCGGACAATCTATGCACAACAGTGTGCCCCACGATATGGAGAAAGGCAACAACAAGAAGCTGAAGGGCAACATCTTCCTCGGAGCACTCGACTTCACCTACAAGGCCCACAACTGGATGGCACGTGGCAATGTAGACTATGGCTACGTGAGCGATGCCGCTGCCATCAGCAAGCTGGTAAAGCCTGGCGTGCAGTATGTGAAGCCTTACGAGACCAACCAGGCTTTCGGAAGCCATGCCATCGCCACCATGTTTGAGGTGGGCTACGATGTATTCTCACAGATAGAGAAGTTGCGTGCCGATAACCAGAAACTGTATGTCTTCGGTCACTACGAGTATTACGACTCTTATCTCAACAACACCACCAAGCAGTACACCAAGCGACAGATCTTCGCCGGCGGTATCAACTACTACCCCATCAAGCAAATCTGCGTGAAAGCAGAGTACAACCTGCGCAAGTTCAGAAGCCAGTACAACGACGAGCCTGCCCTCAACATCGGCGTCGCCTACCAGGGTTTCTTCCTGTAATCGCAGAATGAGGATTTCGATCTAAAAAAACATACACAACTTTCGCAAATGGGGAAGTTAAAGAAGTTAGAGAAGTATACATTCATTAATAATAATAACATAAACAAATGAAAAAAATTCAGAAATTGGCCTTGTCATTCATGATGAGTGGCTTGGCACTCTGCTTTGCATCATGCGGCAGCGATGACGACACAACTTTCGATCTGCCTGACGTAGGTCAGGCTACAACAACCATCAACTCGTCTGATCTCGCGATGCAGAAAACCACCAAGGCTTACGTCGAGAATGTGGTTTACCCCACTTACCAGGCTTTGGCAAAGAACTCACGCGAACTTTACACCACCTGCACAACGCTCTACAAGGCAGCAGAGGCTGGCACCATGACACAGAGCCAGATTGACGCAGCCTGCGAGGCTTTCAAGAACGCACGCCGTGAGTGGGAGCGCAGCGAGGCATTCTTGTATGGTTCTGCTACCGACAACAATATCGACCCACACATCGACTCCTGGCCACTCGACCACGATCAGTTAGTTTCTGCTTTGACCAATGCCAGCCTCATTGAAGGCTTCAAGAGCGATACTCCAGAGAAGTTCGTTTCCGACAAGAACGAGCAGTTCCAGTCTGTATTGGGCTTCCATGGTATGGAGTTCGTCCTCTTCCGTGAGGGTCAGAACCGCACAGTTGATGCTTTCAAGGCCAATGAGACAGAAGAAGGCATGACCTCAGTAAAGGGCATCGACGAATTGGCATTCCTCGCTGCTGTGGCTGGCGATGTGAAGAACATGACAGCCATGCTGGAGTTCACATGGATGGGCGACGCTGCCAGCAACGACACCAAGCAGGTGCTCCAGGACAACAGCTACGTATTCTCAAGCATGCGCTATAAAGGCTTCGTCGCATCCAAAGGCACCATGTGCTACGGTCAGTATCTGCTCACCCCTGCACAGACCACAGGCTATCAGTCTTGGCCAGGCACCATCAACCAGATCTTCGTAGGCGGTTGCTCCAACATCTGCAACGAGGTACAGGAGCAGAAACTCGGTCAGGCATGGCGTGTATGCAACAACCAGGGCGGAACAACCGAAGACGGTGAGGCTGAGTCAAAAGACTACATCGAGTCGCCATACAGCCATCGTTCTTTCGTAGACTACAAGGACAACCTCTACTCTATCAAGAACACACTCTATGGCACACGCGACGTCAACGCCACCTCTCCAGCAGCCAACTCTATCATGTCGCTTCTCTCAAGCCTCAACTATCCTGACTTGAGCAAACTGCAGAATGCACTGACCGCAGCCCTGAAGTCACTCGACGACGCAACAGCTGCACAGGGTTACTTTAAGGCAAATCCAGGTTCTGCAGCGGTAAAGAATGCCATCGACAAGATCAAGGATCTCGATGACGAGCTCAACAAAGCGGGTACTTGGATCAACCTCCAGAAAGCTCAGTAAAGTCATTAGGAAGTTAAGAAGATAAACGATAACATATACGTAGCCTTGAGTCATTGTGCACAAGGCTACGTTGTGCGCAAAATAAACTTTATCCAAAAAAGGAGCATTATGAAAAAGAAACATTATTTGGTATGGTCATTTGCTGCGGCATTGGCCATGATGACAATGAACAGTTGTTCTGATGAGAACACCCCAAGCGAAGAAAAAAAGAAAGAACCTTTTGAGTCTGACGCTAAATATTTCGGACAAGAGGTAGGCAACTTCAAAGCAGAGGAGTGGTATCCAGGTGGTAAACTGGGAACTACAGATAACGTATCCTCCAACTGTTATGAGGATGAAACCCCAGCAGTTACCGATCAAGGTTTTACAGCACGTTTCAACCAAGGCGATTTGATGGCAAGTACGCCATACACACTGAGCAATGACCCTTACAAAGGATGGGGGCCTTGCGCCTCTCGCCGTGCATGCGAGTACTGTCACGCAGGTGGTTATGCTCATGGTCACAGCCGCAGCGACTTCAAGCCAGTGATGGGCAATGGCTACATCGTATCTGTCTATTACCCAGACGCACCAGGCAGTAACAATGGTGAACCAATCGACCAGCTCACCACATTTACCATGACGATGGCAGACTCCCCATTCTTGCCACCATTGAATCCAGACAAGGTTACCATCACTTGGAAAGACGTAACCTCTATGCCAAGTGGACTTGCCATGAGATTCCCAGATGGAGAAACTTTCTCATTGCATTATCCAGAGGTATCCATTCCACAGGATGCCTTCAATGTAGATCCTCAACCTACCAATTATGCCGTTCGCCTCATCGCATCTTGCAACTTCCAAGGTTTGGGTTTGATCGATGCCCTCTCCAATGAGGACATTGAGGCTCAATACAAGGCTGAGAGTGAGCACGCAGAGTTGAACCCAGAGTTTTGGGACAACAATGCCAAGAAGTTGAAGGACAATGCCTATGCAGAGGATGCTTTTGGAAAGAAATTCGTGAAGCGTTTCAACTATGACCTCTTGGAGGGATGCCTCCAGAACGACGTAGCTCTTTGGGATGAGTTGAACATCTTACGCTCAGACATCAAGCATATCTGTTCTACACCTGCCTGGGCTAAAGCCATGTCAGAGAATAAAGACGTCATCGACAAGGTGATGGCTGAAGGTAAGAATCCTTCCTCACGCTTGCATCCATATTATTATGACGGTACAAGAGAAGGTATCAAGGAGGCATTGGCTTACTTGCTCTCACCAGATGACAACGTCAACCTCTACGACAACAAGTACTACAACTTCAAGCCTGAGATGACAGACGATCAATATCACTCTTTCATCGTTTGGCATAGAGGTATCGCCGTACCACGTGCTCGCAACTTGAACAATCCTAGTGTACAGCGTGGTAAGGAACTATTCATGAGCATGGGTTGCACCAATTGTCACAAGCAGTCTTGGACCACTGGTCCAGACAACTATGGTCGCTCAAAGATTATCGAAGGCAAGGACCTTCCACATTACCCTGGACAGAAGATTTATCCATATTCAGACTTTATCCAGCACAAGTTGGATATGATCAACGACATTCATGGTTCATGGTGCCGTACCACTCCACTTTGGGGACGCGGTCTCTCACAGATTAACAGTGGTGCCGAGGATCGCTTGCACGATGCTCGTGCTCGCAACGAGGTAGAGGCTATCATGTGGCATTGCTACAGCAAGAACAGCCAGGCATACAACACTGCAGTGAAATTCTACAACTTGCCAAAGGCAGACCGTGATGCCGTAGTGATGTTCTTGCGCTCCATCTAATATATGTAAGTTTATTGCTATATTAGATTGCAAAACATTATCAATAAAGAAGTTGCCAAGTTTCATCGTGGACTTGGCAGCTTTTTACATCATATCGTGTAAATACTTGTCTAAAAAGAATTGTCTTCTCAAAAGGAAATCGTAACTTTGCAGCAGAAATACGAAAATCAACAAAATAGGAGGTATTATTATGACAAGACCAATCAGAGAAACGCCGATACTATACGGCAAAGCGAAAATGAAATTAAAACACATTAAAAACAATGAAGACATTAAGCCATTCGATTGCGGTGATGCCGACTTGAATGGCTTTCTTCCTATAACAAACATACGCGATTAATGTTTTTCGACATGAACGAATTGTATTAACAAAATGGTCAAAAAGATTATTTTCACCCTTTACATTCTTGTTCTCCTTAGCATGGCTGTCGCCACCATCGTGGAGAAGAGCCAGGGTACAGACTATGTCCATGCCCACTACTATGGCGCATGGTGGTTTATATTGATGTGGGCAGTAATGGCAGCCCTCGGTGTATTCTATATCATCAAGCGAAAGGTGAAGCGTGCCTCTACGCTTGCACTCCACCTCTCCTTTGTCATTATCCTCGCAGGCGCACTGCTCACGCATATCTCCGCCAAAAGAGGAATGATTCATCTACGTATTGGGCAACCGACCGATACCTATATGGCAGCTTCCGATTCGCAAGATGGCATGGGGATGCAAGAGGAGAAACTACCTTTCTCGCTCTGCCTGCAAAACTTCGAGGCGAAGATGCACGATGGTACACAAGCGGTCGCTGACTACTCTTCCAAGTTTACTGTGACCGACGGCAACGATAAGAGCGAAGGACAGGTGTCGATGAATAATATCTACTCTCATCGCTCCTACCGCTTCTACCAGTCTTCCTATGATGAGGACGGCAAGGGAAGCGTACTCGCCATCAACGCCGACCCATACGGCATCCCTGTCACCTATACAGGCTATGCCATCCTCTTCATCTCACTGATTTGGATGCTCATCGACCCTAAGGCAAGCTATCGCAAACTATTGGCAAGTCAGCTGCTGAAGAAGGGGGCTTTGATGATTGCTCTGCTCTTCGGAATGGGAGAAATGGGATTCAACCATACTTCCTACAACCAAATGATGGCAGCAGGTTGTGGTAGTTCTGCCATGGAAGAAATCTCAGAAGGCTCTACGCTGGAGAATCTACAAAGCGTAGTCTTGCCAAAGGCTACCGCAGAGAAGTTTGGCGAGTTGAATATCCTCTATAACGACCGCATCTGTCCTGTTCAAACCTACGCACTCGACTTCTGCAAGAAGATATTTGGTGCTATAAGCTACAAGGGACTGACAGCCGAACAAGTTTTGACCGGTTGGATATTCTACGGAGACGAATGGGCAAGCGAACCCTTCATCAAGGTGAAGAGTGGAGAGTTGAAGACAGCGATGAACTTGCCGGATTATTGCTCCATCAACCAGTTCTTCAACAAGGAGATGGGCGGTTACATCATCGGCCAATATGTGCAGGAATATTACAATGGAGCACAAGACAAGTTCCATCAGCAAGCTGCCGACATCGATGGAAAGATACAACTCATAATGGACTTGCGCCGTGGCGTATCGCTCAAGGTATTGCCTTATACCTTCCCTAAGAATGTACGTGCCACCAAGGAGAATCCATTCATCAAGGCTGGTACCACCACTTGGTTCTCGCCTTCCGACCGATTACCTAAGGCAGTGGAACATCAGCATGCGCTCTATATCACCAACGTCTTCTCGTTGCTCTATGGCGACGTAAAGGCTGGAAACACGGAGCGAGTAAACATCTTCTTCGACAAAATGAAGAAGTATCAGCAGGTGAGCGGCGGCAACTCGCTTCCCTCCAGTGTGCAATATCGTGCAGAACGGATGCTCAATGGCTTCCCCTTTGCCACCATCCTCTTTATGGTAAACCTCACGTTAGGTTTCATCGCCCTCCTCTACACCATCTATCGCATCACAAGACAGCGCAGCCTGAAGGCTTTCGACATAGCTCTGCCCGCACTGTTGGGCGTTTCCTTCCTTGCCCTCACCTTCGGTTTGGCGCTGAGGTGGATAGTCAGCGGCAACGTACCCATGTCCAACGGCTATGAGAGCATGCTCACCGTGGCATGGTTTGTGATGCTCATCAGCTTTGTGATGCAATATCGCATCCGCCTCGTAATGGTCTTCGGCTTCCTGCTGTCAGGCTTCTTCCTCTTGGTAAGCCACATCAACCAGATGGACCCTGCCATAGGACAGATGATGCCCGTGCTCAACAGTCCCCTTCTCAGCATCCACGTCAGCATCATCATGATGAGCTACGCCCTGCTATCGCTCACCTTCCTCTGCGGCGTCATGGGCATCTTCCTCCGCTCGCACGGAGAGGAGCTTCAGGCGCTGAGCCGTGTCTTCCTCTATCCAGCCTTGACCTGTATGGGGTTTGGTATCTTCATCGGTGCAATCTGGGCAAACGTGAGCTGGGGCAACTACTGGAGCTGGGATTCCAAGGAAACCTGGGCGCTCATCACCTTCATGATTTACGCCGTAGTGGTTCACACACAGAGCCTGCCCCTGTTCCGCAAGCCCCTCGCCTACCACGTCTACATGACCCTTGCCTTCCTGAGCATCGTCATGACATATTTCGGAGTAAACTACTTCCTCACGGGCATGCACTCGTATGCCTAAGAGGAAGTTTTTCACCATATTACCACATAATCGTATGCCTAAAATGCGATAATGACTAATGACTAATGACTAAACTTAATCAGTCAAATCTTCAGAGAGACAAATATGCTTCCATTAGTTCACTAATAGAGTTATGTGGAGAGATGAAACTATATTCACCTATGGTTGCTGTTTGCTGCATAAACCTTGATGTAAGTCTTATCTCTGTTCTTTTACAAGTGCTCCAAGAGCCCTGCAGAAGGCATCTATTATGACCAAGAGAGGTCATAATAGATGAGCAGCTTTGGTCATCTATTAAGACCCACATGATGACACTATCGAGGGAAAAACGTAAGTCACATTAGTCATTTTAGTTTTTCCGAATTATAGTCATTAGTCATTTTCGAATTTTGACTTCTCCCTTGTCGTAAGAAAAAAAAGGGAGCCGTCTCATCAGACAGCTCCCTCGATATAAATCAAGTGTTATTATACTTTCGATTACTTGGCGTATGCTACGCTGCGGGTCTCGCGGATGACGGTGATCTTCACCTGACCAGGATAAGTCATTTCGTTCTGAATCTTGGTGGCAATCTCGTCAGAGAGCTTGGTGCTCTCCTCGTCGTTCATCTTGTCGGCTCCCACGATGACGCGAAGCTCACGTCCTGCCTGGATGGCATAGGTCTTGGTAACACCAGGATAACTCATGGCTATTGCCTCAAGGTCGTTGAGACGCTTGATGTATGCCTCAACTATCTCGCGACGGGCACCAGGACGAGCACCAGAGATAGCATCACAAACCTGAACGATTGGAGCAAGAAGAGTGTTCATTTCCATCTCGTCATGGTGAGCACCTATGGCATTGCAGATATCTGGCTTCTCCTTGAACTTCTCGGCAATCTTGGCACCATAGAGTGCGTGAGGCAACTCACTCTCCTCGTCTGGCACCTTACCAATATCGTGGAGCAGACCGGCACGCTTTGCCTTCTTGGGGTTCAAGCCCAACTCAGATGCCATGACAGCACAGAGGTTGGCTGTCTCGCGTGCGTGCTGCAAGAGGTTCTGACCATATGATGAACGGTACTTCATCTTACCAATGATACGAATCAGCTCAGGATGCAAGCCGTGGATACCGAGGTCGATAGCGGTGCGCTTACCGGTTTCGATAATTTCATTCTCGAGCTGCTTCTTCACCTTGGCTACAACTTCCTCAATACGGGCTGGATGAATACGTCCGTCGGCTACCAACTGGTGGAGGGCCAGACGACATACCTCGCGGCGCACGGGGTCGAAGGCAGAGATGACGATGGCCTCAGGAGTGTCGTCTACAACAATCTCGACACCAGTGGCTGCTTCCAAGGCACGAATGTTGCGACCCTCACGACCGATGATGCGGCCCTTCACCTCGTCGTTGTCTATATGGAAGACACTGACAGAATTCTCTATAGCCGTTTCTGTGGCCACGCGCTGGATGGTCTGGATAACGATCTTCTTGGCCTGCTGGTTGGCATTGAGCTTGGCATCGTCCATGATCTCGTTGACGTAGCTGGCTGCATCGAGTCTTGCCTGATCTTTCAGGCTCTCGATGAGGCGCTGCTTAGCTTCCTCAGCGCTCAGGCCAGAGAGTTCCTCAAGCTTCTCCTGCTCCTGACGCTGCATCTTCTCCAACTCCTGCTGCTTCAGGGCGAGGAGCTTCTTCTCGTTCTCCACGCGCTGGTTGTTCTGCTCTACCTCCTGCTTGCGGCGGCCGAGCTCTTCCTGGCGCTGGTTGAGCGAAATCTCACGCTGCTTGAGCTTGTTCTCGCTCTGCTGAATGCGTGAGTTGCGCTGCTGCACCTCTTTCTCCAGCTCTGCTTTCTTGTTGAGGAACTTCTCCTTTACTTCGAGCAGTTTCTTTTCCTTCACCACTTCCGCCTCCTTGTTGGCGGAGGCGATCATTTCGTTATATTTCCCTTTAATGACATAACGGAAAATGAAAAACCCTAAGGCTCCTCCCAATACGAGGGCTACAAGGGTTGCTATGATTGTTACTACCATTATTTTATTATATATAAATGATTTATTAATATTCTCGCCTGTGCAACACTACTGCCCGGCATCCTTAAGACAACGGGGCAAACTAACGGACGGAGAAAAAACACTCTTACTACTTCAGGGTGTCCTCAATCTCGGCAGTAAGGCGGGTGAGAATATCGTGATAAGGTGCAGTATCGTTACGACCCGACTCCTTCTCATATCTCAAGGCAATATCAAGGAGCGACATGTAAAGAATCTCCTTGTCGCTCTTGCGTCCCTTGAAAATCTTGGAATACGAGTTGACAATATCGTTAATCAGTTTGCCTGACTTACGATAGTACTCCTCGTCCTCTCGCGGTATCTTGACCGAGAGGTCGGTGTCATAGATATGTAATCTTATGAGTAATTTCTCTTGTTCCTGATCTGCCATCGCTCCGACTTATTGATTGCTCAGTAGCGTTATACACTTGTTGACATCACGGATGAGCTTGGCGACGCGCTTCTGCGTAGCTTCCATGTCGGCATCCGAAATTGTCATCATCTTAGCCATTTTCAGGCTGTTGTAATCGTGCTCTGCCTGTGACAACTTCTCCTGCAGCGCCTTGATCTGGGCGTCGCGCTCATCCACCATCTCGTAGAGCTCGGCATTCTCCTGCTTGAGCTTTCCAAACTCAAGAATCAACTGCCTAACACGTGTGGCAAACGTATTGATTGTCTTTTCATCAGCACTCATTACTCTCTATTTTGGGTACAAATATAGCGGAAATATTTCAAAATTGCAAATATTCCGTCAACTATTTGTGAATTTGATACAAATTAAGTGAAATTACTTGCCCAACTTTCCCTTTGCCTTCTCGATTTCCTCATCGGATGGACGTGGCTCTTTCTTGGCAAGTATCAACACCTGGAAGGCGAAATCGGTGACCCACTGCTGGCTGAAGCACAGCTGCTTGTCGAGCTGACGAAGCTGCATGACGGTCTTCACCACACTGGCGTCGTTGAAGTCATTCTTGTTGAAGATATCGTCGACGGTTTTCTGAGTCATGGTGTAGAGCGCCTTCTTCATGAAACCTGGCAGACGGAGTTTGAACTTCATCAGGTTGCCCAGAAGCATCATGAGGTCCTGGGTGAAGGTCTGGAACTGGATGAGATAAACATTGACATCCTGCAACTTGTGACACTTCTTGCGAATGCTCTGGTCAATCTCCTTGAAGAAATTGTCATCGGTATCATAGACACTCTTCATCATCTTCTTGACATGCGCCTTCTCGCCCAGGCCCAACTTGTTGTTCTGGGTAGGAACGCGGAATGTAGTCTTGAAGGCACGAAGGTCGGGCAACATTGCCAAATTGGTGATGCCCAACTGTGAAGCAAGGGCTGCCTGGAAATACACTCTGACAAGCGTCATGTAGTCTTCCATGCCGCCTACTTTTTTATCCTCGGTCTTGCGGCCGAATAGTTTTGAAAATACTCCCATTATTCGTTATTTATGATTCATAGAAATTAAAATTACTTGCAAAAGTACAATAAAATTACAATATATCAAAATTGACGGGGTGTTTTTTGACGTAAATCATTTTTTTACTACATTTCTGGTCTTTTTTTATACCTTATTAAATAAAAATAATTATCTTTGCAGAAAATACGCTGCATCTCAGCAAAACATTCAAGCAAGCTTGATGTTATGCATTCGATTTGCTGTATCTTTGTAGAAAATACGCTGCATCTCAGCAAAACATTCAAGCAAGCTTGATGTTGTGCATTCGATTTGCTGTATCTTTGCAAAGCAGAAACGGGAACAGACTATCCCTCAAGTAAGAGGTGAGAATAACTTAATCATGAAGAAATGGAAAGAAACAAAGGTAATATACTGGTCAAAAGAACTGTCATTGTAGTAGACTTTGCCATCCTCAACCTGGTGTTGCTGGCATATATTCTGCTCACACCAGACATTTCGCCAGCAGCATTCGACCTGTCAACGAAAATGACTTTTTTCGCAGCCAATGCATCGATGTTCATCGCCGAGAGCATGTACTCCACCATTATCCACATCAGAAGGGTGAGTTTCATGCAGGTGTGCAAGCGCACCTTCTGCTTGAGCGGACTGGCTTCCATCCTGTTCTTTCTTTCCATCAGACTCCTGATCAACTATGGCGGACTGTTCTATTTCAGTTTGCTGTTTTTGGGCTCGTTCTACGTCATCCTTGTCTTTTCAAGGGCACTGGAACTGGAGGTCTTGAAATATTTCCGCACCAAAGGCTACAACAGCCGCACTGCCATCTTCGTGGGCAACGACCCTGCTGTGCTCGACATGTACAACACTCTGGTGGAAGACCCTTCGGCAGGTTATCGGGTGAACGGATACTTTGCTGATGCCGACATTGTCGGAGCGCCCAAGGAGTTTGTACGGTTGGGAAACTTGACAGAACTGAACAAGATCGTGGACAGCTCGATCAACAACACGATTCACGGAGCACCTACCAATATGCACGAGATGTTCTGCTGTCTGTCGCACGACCAGTCGAAGGAGGTAATCAGGCTGATGCAGTACTGCGACAAGAACGTGATTCACTTCTACTATCTGCCACGCCAATTTGAGGGCTACAAGCTGCACCTCGATGCGCTGCAGTTTATGGGAAAGAGTCTGTACACCAACCATATCGAGCCGCTGTCGAACACCACCAACCGTGTCATCAAGCGCTCGTTCGACCTGGTGGTGAGCGGCATCGCCTGCCTGTGCATGCTGCCATTCATCCCCATCATCGCGCTCATCATCAAGCTACAGAGCCCCGGCCCCATCTTCTTCCGTCAGGACAGAACGGGCATCAACGGCAAGACCTTCAAGTGCATTAAATTTCGCTCGATGCACATTAACAAGGATGCCGACCTGGCTCAGGCTACGGAGCACGACCCACGCAAGTTTGCCTTTGGCAACTTTATGAGGAAGACCAACATCGACGAGTTTCCGCAGTTCCTCAATGTGCTGCGAGGCGACATGAGTATCGTGGGTCCACGACCACACATGCTGCACCACACCGAGATATACGGCACCATCATCAACAAGTACATGGTGCGCCACTTCGCCAAACCAGGCATCACAGGATGGGCACAGGTGACAGGCTATCGTGGCGAGACCAAGGAACTTTGGCAGATGGAGGAACGCGTGCGACGCGACATCTGGTACTTGGAGAACTGGTCGTTCTGGCTCGACATACGCATCATCTTCCTCACAGCCAAGAGCATCATCAAGCCCGACAAGAAGGCGTATTGACAGAAGTTTCAAAACTTGAAAAATTGACACAATAAGAAACAACATAAACTAAAGAATATGAAAGGTATCGTTTTAGCAGGTGGTTCGGGCACACGCCTCTACCCCATCACGAAAGGCATCAGCAAGCAGTTGATACCTATCTTCGACAAGCCCATGATCTATTATCCCATTTCGGTACTCATGCTGGCTGGCATCAGGGAAATACTCATCATATCCACTCCCTACGACTTGCCGGGATTCAAGCGCCTCTTGGGTGACGGAAGCGAGTTGGGGGTGAAGTTCGAATATGCCGAGCAGCCATCACCCGACGGACTGGCACAGGCTTTCATCATCGGCGAGAAGTTTATCGGCGATGACAATGTGTGCCTGGTATTGGGCGACAACATCTTCTATGGCGCAGGCTTCTCAGCCCTGCTGAAAGAGAGTGTGAAGGCTACCGAAGAAGGAAAGGCGAGCGTCTTCGGATACTATGTGAACGATCCAGAGAGATACGGCGTGGCAGAATTTGACAAGGACGGCAACTGCCTCAGCATCGAGGAAAAGCCTGAGCATCCGAAGAGCAACTATGCAGTGGTGGGACTCTACTTCTACCCCAACGACGTGGTAGAGGTGGCTAAGAACATCAAGCCAAGCGCACGTGGTGAGTTGGAGATAACCTCCGTCAATCAGCATTATCTGGGCAAGAACGTGCTGAAGGTACGCACCCTGCAGAGAGGTTTTGCATGGCTCGACACTGGAACACACGACAGTCTGTCGGAAGCCAGCACCTTCATCGAGGTGATTGAGAAACGACAGGGACTTAAAGTGGCTTGTCTGGAGGAAATTGCCTTCAAACAGGGATGGATCAACGCCAAGCAGCTGGAAGAACTCGCCAAACCAATGATGAAGAACAACTACGGCAAGTATTTGCTCGAACTGGCCAAAAGATAAAATGCCTATATATAAATATGTATACCTATTATATATTATAAAGAAAAGATCAACATAATGGAAGAAACAAAGTATCTGAAACAGGAATACCTACAAGATGAGGAGGAGAAGTCTTCTTTCGACATCAAGCAGATTTACACCATTCTGGTGCTCAACTGGAAATGGTTTGTATTGTCCATCATCATCTGTTTAGGAGTTGCCTACATTTATCTGCGATACACCACGCCTATCTATCAGGCACAGGCAAAGTTGCTCATCAAGGACGAGACACAATCGAGAAACAGAGGCAACAGTATCATGAACACCTCCAACCTGGGCATTATTTCCAACTCGACTGGTATCGACAACGAGATGGAAATCCTAAGCTCATGCAACCTGGCGCAGCAGGCTGTCACCGATCTGAAGCTCTACGTCACCTATCGCCATCCGGGCCACATCAAGGACGCCACCTTGTACCGAAACCAGGAAATCAACGTCGACATGGACTTGGTTCACCTGAAGAAGTTGTGTGCGCCTATACAGTTGAACATTACCCGCGAAGGCAACAACTATCATGTGACAGGAACCTACTATATGCCTGCCGGTGAGAACACGCAGGAGGTGACAAGCAAGAACATCAACAGGACTTTCAGCCACCTGCCAGCCATGATTGGCACACGTGTGGGCATCATCACGCTGACTCAGAACGAATATCGCACACTTGCCGATGGGCAAGTACTCGAGGCGACACTGAGTTCGCCAGTAGGGGCAGCAGGCAAGTATGCAGGCAGTCTGACCGTAAGCCAGACTTCGAAGACTACGACTATCGCACAGCTTGTGTTGAGCGATGAGTTCCCACAGCGTGCCATCGACTATCTGAAGCAATTAGCTATCGTCTACAACCGACAGGCCAACGAAGACAAGAACCTCATTGCCGTGCGCACAGAGCAGTTCATCAACAACCGTCTGGAGAAAATCAACGCCGAATTGGGCAACACAGAAGGTGAGTTGGAGAACTTCAAGAAGCGCAACCAGATGGTGGAACTGAAAATAAACGCCACACAAGCAGTATCGAATGCCGACGAGTTCAGCAAGCGCCTGACAGAAGCCAACACACAGCTGGCATTGCTCGATGAACTGAACAAATACATGAATGAACCCAACAACAATCATCAGCCCATCCCATCCAACGTGGGTCTGAGCGACGAGAGTGCCACTGCACTCATCAACGAATACAACAGAATAGCCCTGCAACGCAACCAACTGCTGCACAGCGCCAACGAAACTTCGCCTACTGTGACACCGCTCACAGCACAGCTCGACGACCTCAGCTCGTCAATCCGCCGTGCCATGAAACAGGCACGCACCAACATGGAGATTCAGCGCAACAGCATCGCATCGCAGGCCAACAAATATCAGGGACAGATAGGTGAGACACCTGAACAGGAGCGAATGCTGACACAGATAGGCAGACAACAAGAAGTGAAGTCTGGACTTTACCTGATGTTGCTGCAGAAGCGAGAGGAAAACTCCATCTCGCTTGCCGCCACAGCCGACAAAGGTAAGCTCATCGATGAGCCTGTATTCAGCGGAAAGATAAGCCCCAAGAGCTCTATCATCATGCTCATCGCCTTCGTATTGGGCATCGCCATTCCTGCCGCCATCCTCTTCCTGATACAGCTCTTCCGCTACAAGATTGAGGGTCACGACGATGTGGAGAAACTCACCACACTGCCTATTCTCGCTGATGTGGCAGTGGCAAGCGACAGCGCAAAGAGCAAGGCCGACATCGTGGTGCACGAAAACAAGAACAACCTGATGGAGGAAATATTCCGTGGACTGAGAACCAACCTTCAGTTTATGCTGAAAGAGGACGAAAAAGTCATCATGTTCACCTCTACCCAATCAGGCGAAGGAAAGACATTCACAGCATCGAATGTGGCCATCAGCTTCGCCCTGTTGGGCAAGAAAGCCATCATTCTGGGTCTCGACATCCGTAAGCCAAGACTGGCAGAACTCTTCGAAATCGACGACCATCATCATGGTATCACTCCGTTGCTCACCAAAGACCACAACACATGGCAGGACATCGAGGCACAGATTATCAATTCGGGTGTCAACAAGAACCTCGACATACTGATGGCAGGACCTATTCCTCCAAACCCTGCTGAGTTGATTGCACGTCACAGTCTCGATGACATCATGGCGCAGCTAAGAGAACACTACGACTATATTTTGATTGACACAGCTCCAGTAGGTCTTGTTTCCGACACACTGCAGATTAGCCGCATCGCTGATGCTACGGTTTACCTGTGCCGTGCAGACTATACTCCAAAATCAAGTTTCGATCTCATCAATGCGCTGAACCACGACAAGAAGATGCCTAAGATGTCGATTGTGCTTAACGGTGTCGATCTGTCGAAGAAAAAGTATGGCTACTATTACGGCTACGGAAAGTACGGCAAATATGGCAAATACGGCTCTTACAAGGGTTACGGCAGTTCTGTATACGGAAGCTATGGCAACTATAACAACAGCCACTACGGCGACCAGAACGACAATAGCGTAAAACGTTAAAACGAAAACGACTTATGGCAACAATAGCAGTAGACTTCGACGGCACAATAGTAACTCACGAATATCCCAAGATAGGACGCGAGATTCCATTCGCCATCGAGACGTTGAAAATGCTGATAAGAGACCAGCACCGCCTCATCCTGTGGTCAGTTCGTGAAGGCGAACTGCTGCAGGAGGCTGTGGACTGGTGCAAGGAAAGAGGAGTTGAATTCTGGGCTGTCAACAAGGATTATCCTGAGGAAAGCTACGAAAACAACAATCATTTCTCACGTAAACTCAAAGCTGATTACTTCATTGATGACCGTAACATTGGCGGTCTACCCGACTGGGGACAGATTTATCAGATAATCAGCCAGGGAAAAAGCTACAGAGCGCTCATCAGAGAAAGCATGGGCGCACAACAAGAGCATCACAAGAAAAAGCACTGGTGGAGTCTGTAATACTTTCCTAAAGAAAAAAGCATTTAATTGAAAGGATTTTCGATGAAGGATTTTCGCTGAAAGATTTTCGCTGAAAGATTTTCGCTGAAAGGATATCAAAGGCTGCGACACAAGGATAAAAATCCTCGTTGTCGCAGTTTTTTTTGTAGTGCAAAAAAATGAGAAAAAGCTTACAAAGCTATTTCCAACTTTCCAAACAACCGTAAGATATAATCGTTTCTCTACTTATAGTTTCTATCAGAATAATGCAATAGGCTTCAACTGCTTACGAAGCCGCTTTCATTGCTCTATGCAATAGGCTTCATTGACTATCGAAGCCGCTTTCATATTACGAGGCATTTCTATTCTTTCCAGATATCCCATCATGCATTGTGTATATTCTGCAATCTACTACTTTAGCAGAACTTATAAGAATAAGAAAAAGAAAAAAATGAGGGTGTGTCATAACACCAGTTAATGACACACCCTCAAAAAAATATTGATACGTTTTGTTCTGAATAATCAGGAAACAGGTATTTCTAAAGAATTAGAAGAACAAGTAGCGGTTGTCAACTACATGAGCCTTCATATAAAGCTCGTTCATGAAGTTTCCTGCATACTGCATTGCCTTCTGACGGCACTTCTGCTCCATAGCCTTCTCGTCGAACTTAACAGAACGATTGGTCTTGTTAGTAACCTGGAAGAGGTAAACACCGGCATTGCCCTTAACAGCATGAGCAGAGAAAGCACCCTTCTTGGTGGCAGAAACTGCACCAGAGAGAGCTGGCTCGCTGGCTCCAGTAGCTGCGATAAACACAGGAGCTGCGAAAGTAATCTGGTTGACAGAAGAAACCTTGCCACCCTTAGCCTTGGCAGCTGCGATGCTCTTCACACCATTCAACTTCTCCTCGATCATCTGAGCCTTCTTGTCCTTGATGACCTCAGCCTTCACCATCTCCTTCACCTGAGCGTCGTCCAATCCGCGGTAACCGATACGATGAATCTTGTCGAGAACAATAACCAACAAGTGGTTGTTGTCGCCACACTCATAGAGAGGAGAAACAGCACCTTCCTTGCTGTCAAAGATCCACTTCAAAGCTTCACGTGTAGCGTGGATGTTGGCTACATAGTGAGCATTAGTTGTAACGTCCTTCAAGTCCTGAACCTTATAACCATTCTTCTCTGCGTTCTTGAGCAAGTCCTCAGACTTCTCGTTGGCGCTTACGAAGCTTGAGAACTTGTTGTAAGCAGCACGATAAGTATCCTGTGAGAAATCGATAGGCTTCTTGATCACAGCAGCCATGTACTTCTCTACCATACCCTTCTTGTCGAGAACCTGGAGAACAACATAACCCTGCCCCAACTGAATCGTGTTCAAAGCATTGACAGATGCAGTATTCAGAGTATTGATGAAAGTCTTGTTGTCCTTGTCCATGCTCTGAGCAAACTCATACTGCTTGGTAGTCATCCAAGCCTTCTCGCCTGTCTGACCGTACTTCTTGGCAACAGCCTCGAAGTCAGCACCACCAGCAATAGCTCCCTGGATAGAGTCAGCCTTCACCTTAGCCTCGGCTACAGTATTGGCAGCCACCTGGATGGCACGATACTGGATTGAATCAGGCAACTGCTGCTTGCTGACGAGCTTGACGATATTCAAAGTATTGTCCCCAGCATTAACCTTCACTGCAGAAGTAGCACCCACTGCGAGAGAATCGAGTTCAGAGGCGATATCTGATGGGAAAGCTGTCTTGCTGACAGGCAAACCAAGGTAAGCCACAGTAGAAGCAGACTTGCGTACAACCTCAGCAGGATCGGCTGCCTCTGCCAACTGCTTGTGGAAAGAAGCGAACTCCTTGTTGAGAGCTACGCGGTCAGTCTGAGAAGCACTTACCTCTACATCAACGAACTTGATGTCGCGGCTCTCTACAGGCTGCTTGAAACGAGCCTTCAGTTCATCATACTTAGCCTTCAGATCGCTTTCCTCAACCTTCACCTTGTCGTCCTGAATATCAGAGTAAGGGAAAGCAGCCAACTGAATCTGGCTCTCCTCGTTCTCCTCCTTGAAAGCCATCTTAGCCTCTACAGGGTTAGAGAGGAAGCAGTGAGCCAAGAGAGACTGATACTTCTGAGCCAAAGTCTGCTGACGAAGCGTCTTCTCGATGAACGACCAATACTTGAAGATTTTGTCATACTGCTCCATCATCTGTGCATTGGCAGAAGGATTAGCCTTCTGAGCCTTGTAATCAGCCAAGAACTTCTGGAGAGAAGCTGCATCGAAGCGGCCAGTCTGCTGATTGACGAATGGAGTCTGCTGAAGCATAGGGTTAGTACCTGTCTTCAAAATATCCTGGAGCTCAGCGTCTGTTACGGTAAGACCCAACTTGCTGGCTTCCTTAGCCACGATCTGGTTCTGAACGTATGTGTTCCAAACCATATCCTTGATTTGATTCATCTGATCCTCAGGGAGATTTTCCTGTCCCTGCTGCATCTTGATGACTTCGGTGTACTCATCGAGCAACTTCTGAAATTCCTGTACGCTGATTTTCTCACCTAACACTTCACCGATTTGCTGGCGCTCGTTGTTCTTTGCAGAATCGCACGACCGGAAGCCTTCCTCGGCAATGAATGCAAAGAGGCCAAAACTAATGATACATACCAGTATCACGCCTCTTTTTCTAATTGTTCCTAATGCTGCCATTACGTTTTAATTATTATTTTTGTTTTTATTTTTTGTTTCTCGTTGAAGGCTCATTATCAGAAATGTAGCCAATTGCTTGCAAAAATACAAAGAAAATTGCAAATAAGGGAATTTTTTACTATGTTTTTTAGCCTTATCAAGCAAAAACTGCAATTTTTATAAATAAAAAAAGCACTTGTTGGCTTAAACAAGTGCTTTTTACTGCAACAAATGCAGACGTACCAACTCTATCTTGCGGGATGTGGACTTGATGATTTTGAACTCATACTTACCGAACTTGATGATTTCGTTCAGCTTTGGGAAACTCTGATATTCGTGCAGAATCAAGCCACCCACAGTCATATATTCATCACTCTCGGGAAGATCAAGATCAAAGAGTTCGTTCACCTTGTCTATCTCCAAGCGTGCCGACAGCAGATAATCACCGTCCTCGGTCTTTTTGGCAACATACTTGGACGAGTCGTGCTCGTCTTCTATATCGCCGAAGATTTCCTCCACAATGTCTTCCAGGCTCACAAGTCCGCTGGTTCCACCAAACTCGTCAACCACTACGCCCAACGACTTCTTCTGTTGCAGGAAAATCTGCATCAGCTTCTGTGCCTGCATGGTTTCGGGCACAAAAGGCATTTTGCGCACATGGTCTTGCCATCGGGCAGGATTGCGGAAGAGTTCGGAGCTGTGGATATAGCCGACGATGTGGTCGATATCCTCTTCGTAGACAATGATTTTAGAGTTTCCGCTCTCAATGAATTTCTGGCGGAGCTCATCGAGCGAAGCATCGGTCTCTACGGCTTGAATTTCGGTTCGCGGCACCATGCAGTCGCGCACCTTTGTGTCGGAGAAGTCGAGTGCATTCTGGAAGATCTTCACCTCGTCATCGATATCGGAGTCTTTCTCTGCATTATCTATACTCGACTGCACCAGGTAGTCGAGGTCAACCTTCGAGAAGCCTTCGTCCTCAGCCTCCTTGTCCATCTTCACTCCCACCAATCTCAAAAGGATTCTGCTCAGGAAAGTGCTGAACACACTGATGGGCCACAGCACGACATAACAAACATAAGCCATGGGGCTGAAGAAATTCAACAGTCGGTTGGGGTTCGCCTTAAAAAGGGTCTTGGGCAAGAACTCGCCCGTAAAAAGCACGATGATGGTCGAGAGAATGGTATCAGCAGGCACAGTGAAAGCCGCATCCATACCATGAAAAATTGTATTGTCGAACAATCGCGCTATCAGTATGCCATACACCACAAGAGCGATATTGTTGCCCACGAGCATGGTGCTGACAAAGCCGTTGGGATGGTTATAGAAGAGCGAGACCAATCGCTGGGTCACCCCGTTCTTGTTCTTGTCCTTATCCATCTCGGCAAGCATTCGGTTGGAAGACACAAAGGCTATCTCCATGCCACTGAAAAAGGCTGAGAACAAGAGCGTAACCAATATGCCTATCACAAGATTTATTCCTACTTCCATATATTTTTGTCTGTTTCTGTCATGACATTAGTGCATCAGAGGGATGGTAGTAGCACGCTGCGGAGTGGCTCTCTGTCGAAGGTTTCCCTTCACCGAGTCGGGCTGCGAGCGCAAGGTATCGCTTGCTCCCGATCCTGTCATGTCGCTCTTCTCGAAACTACCCTTCGAGTTGCTCACATAATAACGCGTCATCTTCTCGTCGCTCCAGAAGTGCGTGCCCTGCAAGGTACGCTCAGGCGTGATGAGCTTACTGAACACATGGCTCGACAGTTCGTGCTTATTCTCATCCCATGTAAGTTGCTCGCTCATAAAGCGCAAGCCGTCCTTGGTGAGAATTCTCACACGACCATAGAGTTTCCATATTCTGAGCTGGTCGAAATAATAAGCCGTGTCGCACTGTATATAACTGTTGATATGAAACTTGTCGTCGAACTGCTCCAGGAGTATGCCTTTGTCAAAAATCCATTGCGACGGATGCTTGTTGACATTCACCTCCCATCGCTCAGTAACAATGCGATACTTGATGACGCCAGAGTCGCTGATGAGTGTGTTGACACCATAAGAAGTCATCATTGCCACGGAGTCGCGTGCCCTGATGGCAGGAGCTGTATGCTCCACCTGCTCCTGACATGCAGCCATCAGCAGTAGAGCGATAAGTCCATATATAAAATGCCTTGTTCTATACATTAATAATATATAAATAATTCAAGTTTCGCCGGAGGGGAGTCTTATTCGGGAGTTTTTCTAAGGAATTTTTCTAAGGAGCTTTTTTAAGGAGTTAAGGAGTTAAAGGAGTTAAGGAGTTAAGACAACAGCTTGTTTGCTTGACAATCAAACAATAAAACATTTATACTCAAAACTTCTCGCAATTTCCAAAACTTCACTCTCTTTTCAAAACTTCTCGAAAGTTTTCCAAACCTTTCTCACTTCAGAAAATTCCTCTCACTTCAGAAAACGGTCTGATACATCTCTCATCTAACTTCGAGGCTTCCTGAAGTTTCCCGAACATTCCGAATTTTCCGAAAACAGCATTCAGCACAGAAATTCCGTACTGTTTACTGCATCTTCCACTTCTTGAACCAATCCTCGTTGAAGGTGAAGCCTATGTTGATGCGGAAAATATTCTCCTTGATAAGGTCCTTGGCAGAGCGTTTCACCCACTGACCGCTGATATTGAGGAATGAACGGCTGTTGTAGGAGTTGACGATAGGAATACCGAAACCGGCACTTACCGCAAATTCCTTGGGTCCGTCCTGTCCATTGATTTTCACATAAGGAGTGGTATAGCTCAAACCGGCACGATACTGTACTCTCTGCAAGAAACGGCGGCTGTACTCGCCATAGCAGTATTGTGCACCGAGGTTGATCTTATGACGGTTGCTGTAGCAGCCGTCCTTCAGCACATAGTCTCTTCCGTCGAAGACAGGCGCCTTGAGATCTTCCCACATCTGAAGAGTATAGTCGAGGCCCACTTTCCACTGTGCCGCATGATTCCACATCAAACCAGCTCCCACCATGTGAGGCAGTTCGAAAGCCTTGTCGATAGAAAAGGATGTGGTGTCGAGCGAGCCGTCCATAGCATTGGTCTTCACCTGATACATATCGGCGCTGGCACCTAAATTATGCTTGGGCGAATAGGTAAGACCCACCGTCACCCAGTCCTTCTTCGACACACGCTGTGTATACTGCACACCGAAGTCGAGCTTATAACTTCCCACTCTTGCCGAATAGTTGCGCGAGAGCGAGTTGATATACGAATTGCTGTAGCTGTTGGTGACGGTACGGTTGTACTTGCCCCACAGGTAAGAGATGTTGGCACCCACCGACAGTCCCTTCACTGGCATGTAGCCCAAACCCACGTAAGCCTGATGGAATCCCTCATCACCCTCATAGGTATTGGTGTAATAATCTTCCTTGGTTTCTTCGTTCACCCATCCCGACACAGAATAGTTATAGCCCACGTTGGAGAAAGGCAGGATACCGAAACTCACACCCATGTGGCGGAAAGCACGGAAAGCAGCGACCACATAGTCCAAGTTGGCATTCTTGGCGTTCTTCTTCACGCCGTTCTCATTGAAGTTGCTGATCTGACCCGAGATGCCGGCATCGAAAAGGAATGTCAGCGAGTCGACCGAAGAATAAGAAGCCGGGTTGATATAATTTACCTGATTGTGCTCATGAAAGCCAAGTCCCACTCCATTCATACCTGCATTGAAACCAGAAGTCTGGTCGGACAATAAGCCCAACCCCCACTGACTGTATGGAGAATTCATGCCGCTCTGGGCATTCACTGCCAGAGCCAAGCTCATCATGAGAGCCGCCAAAAATAGTTTTTTCATCCTATGATAATTGTTCAAAATTATATTCAGAGTGCAAAAGTATTGAAAAAAATCGAGATAAAAGAAGGAAAATCCAAAATAATAAGGTATTTTTGCATCGTGAAACGTTTTAAATATAATTTTAGGTGCATTTTTGCCGTTTTGTTAATCATTTTAACGACTAAGGCTTCTGCACAACAGACGGAAGCACCCCAATGGGTCGACTCCGTGGATATTTCACTCCTGACCTGCGGACCGGGACAGGAGGTTTGGTCGTATTATGGACACACCGCTCTTCGCATAGAAGACCGTGCCCATGGCAGTGATGTGGCTGTCAACTGGGGCATGTTCTCCTTCAACCAGGACTTTTTTGTGCTGCGCTTCGTCTTCGGGCTCACCGACTATCAGATAGGCATCATCCCCATGGATCGTTTCATGGCGGAGTATTCCTACGAAGGCAGATGGGTAAGACAACAGCGCCTTGCCCTGACACGAAACGAGAAATGGAACATCCTTACTGCCGTGGAGAAGAACAACCAGGAGGAGAACCGCACCTACCGCTACAACTTCTTCTATGACAACTGCACCACACGTGCACGCAACATGATCATCGACCACTTGGCGACCAACAGCACCAACTTCGAGATCAAAACGACCCTCTCCACCTATCGTGAGGAGATTCACCGCCTGAACGCCCATCACCGTTGGGCACGCTTCGGAAACGACCTGCTCCTGGGCTTCCGAGCCGACCGTGCAATAAACAAACAGGAATGGGAGTTCCTGCCCGACAACCTCTCCATGGACTTCGCAGTGGAAGCCCGTAAGGACACAGCCCAGCAGCCTATTCCGTCGACAACAGTTTATCCACAAGAACCAAGATACATCAAACTGGTAGACAGCACCTTCTATCTCATTTCACCCAAGGAAGTAGTGATGGCTGCAGATGCAGTCAAGGAGAACTCTCAGACAGGAACTACTATAGCCGACGTCATCTCTCCTTTCGTGGCAGCGACAGGCATCTTGGTGATTGTTATCCTGCTCAGCCTCACGGAATGGCGCAGAAAGAAGAATTTCTGGTGGATTGACACAGCCCTGCTCGTACTTACCGGACTGCCAGGACTGATTCTCCTTGCCATGGTGTTCTCGCAACACCCCACCGTGCAGATCAATTTCCAGACACTCATCCTCAACCCGCTGAACCTCATCTTCGTATGGAGCGTCACCAAGAAGATGCGCCAGCACCGTGTGCACTGGTATTACAACGTATGGGCAGCACTCATCGTCGTGGCACTTTTCCTGCAGATATGGCAGGACTACGCTGAGGGCATGGTCATTTTGGCATTATCTTTGCTCGTAAGAGTAGCAGTGAAGTCAACTCAACTCGACTTGCGAAGAAAATAGACCTCACAAAGAATATAGACTTCACGAAGAATTCAACCTCTTGAAGGAAAATCATCAACACGAAGCCAACAAAGCTTCATAACAAAAAATAGAATGGTAAACAGATATATCACCGCCCTCTTGGTTGTCCTTGCGGCAACAGGCATGGAAGCGCAGACCTATCAGCAGGCACTGAGGTTTGCGCTCACCGATATATCCTACGATGAGTTCATCCAGCAGCCCGAGGCCAAAGCGCTCGAAGAAGACATTCTGAGCGTCATCAAGGCCATCAAGGAAGCATCCGAAGACCATCAGAAAGCACAACATCATTTCCCGTCGGCAATACAGAAAGCCGACACTTCTGCCAATCTGACAGAATCCAATCCTTATATTTGTTTTACTCCCCCCACAGAGCCCAAATATCAGGCTCCATACGGAAGTATTGTTATTCGCGGACCCGATTTTTAACATTTATCACCCAAAACGTTGCTGATTTACAGATATTATTTGTACCTTTGCAACCCTGAAAACAATAAAAATCAACGAATAATAATAAAAAACAATATATAAAATGAACTTTAACAAATTTCTGCAGTCATTGTTCGGCAACAAGTCTTCCCGCGACATGAAGCTCATCCAGCCTATCGTGGAGAAAGTAAAGGCCGAGTATCCTAACATCAAGGCCCTGAGCAATGACCAGCTTCGTGCAAAAACCAAGGAAATACAGCAGTATGTACAGAACGCCGGCAAGGCTCAGAGAGAGAAGATTGCTGAGCTGAAAGCCACTATCGAAGACACACCTATCGACCAGCGTGAAGATATCTTCAACCAGATAGACAAGTTGGAGAAAGAGGCACTCGACAACTACGAGGTTGCCCTCAACGAGGTGCTACCTACAGCTTTCAGCATCGTGAAAGATACAGCCCGCCGATTCGCCGAGAACGAGGAGACTGTAGTCACAGCTACTGAGTTCGACCGCGAGCTGGCTGCCAATCCTGCCAACGACTTCATCACCATCGATGGCGACAATGCCATCTACCACAACCACTGGACAGCAGGCGGAAACGACCTGAAGTGGGAAATGGTTCACTACGACGTACAGCTCTTCGGTGGTACGGTGCTGCACCAGGGTAAGATTGCCGAGATGGCTACGGGTGAAGGTAAGACCCTCGTCGCTACACTGCCTGTGTTCCTCAACGCCCTCACTGGCAACGGTGTGCACGTGGTTACCGTGAACGACTATCTGGCCAAGCGTGACTCCGAGTGGATGGGCCCACTCTATATGTTCAACGGACTCTCTGTCGACTGTATCGACAAGCACCGTCCCAACTCCGACGCTCGTCGCAAGGCTTACATGGCCGACATCACCTTCGGTACCAACAACGAGTTTGGTTTCGACTACCTGCGCGACAACATGGCGACAAGTCCTGCCGACCTCGTACAGCGTCAGCACAACTACGCCATCGTCGATGAGGTCGACTCCGTGTTGATCGACGATGCCCGTACACCTCTTATTATATCAGGTCCTATTCCTAAGGGCGACGACCAGATGTTCGAGCAGTATCAGCCATTGGTAGAGCGCCTGTACGAGGTACAGCGCAAGCAGGCTACCGAGCTGCTCGCCGAGGCAAAGCAGAAGATTGGCGAAGGCACCAAGAACAAGGACGCCAAGATGCTCGAGGACGGATTCCTCGCCCTCTACCGTTCCTACAAGGCACTGCCTAAGAACAAGCCTCTCATCAAGTACCTCTCTGAAGAAGGTATCAAGGCAGGCATGCTCAAGACTGAGGAATACTACATGGCCAACAACAACCGTGAGATGCCAAAGGCCGTGGCTCCACTATACTTCGTCGTAGACGAGAAACTCAACTCTGCCGACCTCACCGACAAGGGAACCGAATGGCTCGCCAAGCAGGTGAACGACCGTGAGCTCTTCGTGCTGCCCGACATCGCCACAGAGATGAGCCAGCTCGAGGCACGCACCGACATCAGCGACCAGGAGCGTCTCGACATCAAGGACGAGATGATGGCTCACTACGGCGTACAGAGCGAGCGCGTTCACACCTTGCAGCAGCTTCTGAAGGCCTACACCATGTTCAACAAGGACGACGAATACGTCGTGATGGACGGCGAGGTGAAGATTGTCGACGAGCAGACAGGCCGTATCATGGAAGGCCGACGCTGGAGCGACGGCTTGCACCAGGCTATCGAGGCCAAGGAGCATGTCAAGGTAGAGGCTGCCACACAGACCTTTGCCACCATCACCCTGCAGAACTACTTCCGTATGTACCACAAGCTTTCGGGTATGACAGGTACTGCCAGCACCGAGGCCGGTGAGTTCTGGGACATCTATAAGCTCGACGTGGTAGAGATTCCTACCAACCGCCCAATCGCACGCCACGACCTCGACGACCGTGTCTACAAGACAGCCCGCGAGAAGTATCGTGCCGTTATCGACGAGATCGAGGAGATGCGCAATGCCGGTCGCCCAGTCTTGGTAGGTACAACATCTGTTGAGATTTCAGAATTGCTGAGCAAGATGCTCAAGATGCGCAATATTCCTCACAATGTGCTCAACGCCAAGCTCCACCAGCAGGAGGCTCAGATCGTAGCCGAGGCAGGACGCTCTACCAACGGCAAGGGTGCTGTCACCATCGCCACCAACATGGCAGGTCGTGGTACCGATATCAAGCTCACCCCCGAGGTGAAGGCTGCAGGCGGTCTTGCCATCATTGGTACCGAGCGCCATGAGAGCCGCCGTGTAGACCGCCAGTTGCGTGGTCGTGCCGGTCGTCAGGGCGATCCAGGCTCTTCTGTCTTCTATGTATCTTTGGAGGACAAACTGATGCGTCTCTTCGCCTCTGAGCGTATTGCCAAGGTGATGGACCGCTTGGGCTTCGAGGACGGCGAACGTATCGAGAGTCCAATGATCAGCAAGAGTATCGAGCGTGCACAGCGCAAGGTGGAGGAGAACAACTTCGGTATCCGTAAGCACCTCCTGGAGTACGACGACGTGATGAACAAGCAGCGTACCGTGATCTACGAGAAGCGCCGCCACGCCTTGATGGGCGAGCGTATCGGTATGGACATCACCAACGTCATCTGGGACCGCGTGCTCTATATCATCAACAACAACGACTACGAGGGCGCCAAGGAGGACTTCCTCAAGATCCTGGCCATGGAGATTCCATTCACTGCCGAGGAGTTTGAGGGAATACAGCGTGAGGAACTTTGCGAGCGTGCCTTCCAGGAGGCCATGGCAAGCTTCAAGCGCAAGACCGAGCGCATCCAGGCCACAGCATGGCCTATCATCCAGCAGGTGTACGAGAACCAGGGCGCTATGTACGAGCGCATCATGGTGCCTATCACCGACGGCAAGCGCATGTACAACATTCCTTGCAACCTCAAGGAGGCTTACGACACCGAGGCCAAGAGCGTGGTAAAGCAGTGGGAGAAAGTCATCATGCTCCATATCATCGACGACGACTGGAAGGAGAACCTGCGCCAGCTCGACGAGTTGCGCCACTCTGTACAGAACGCCAGCTACGAGCAGAAAGACCCATTGCTCATCTTCAAGCTTGAGAGTGTGAAGCTCTGGGACTCTATGATTAACGAGATGAACGACCGCATCGCCAGCATTCTGATGCGCGGACAGATTCCTGTCATGGAGCAGGAACAGCCCGTACAGGAGGCTGCACCCGAGCAGCGCCCACAGCAGAACTACGTAGAGCAGAAGGTGGACATCGACGCTGAGCGCGAGCGTGCCGAGCGTGCCGCACAGCAGGCTGCTGCCCATCACGACACACGCGAGGGCGCACAGCAGGTCAACCACACTCCTTACCGTGCAGAGCGCATGCCTCGCCCCAACGATCCATGTCCTTGCGGCAGCGGCAAGAAGTTCAAGAACTGCCACGGCAGAAACCTGTAACTCAACTTTCGCAAATAAGGAAGTCAGAGAACTTACTAAAGTTCTATAATCATAAATAATGAAAAAATACCTATATTTGATGACAGGCTCATCATTTATAGGTATTTTTTTTGCATTAATAAGGCATCAATATACAGTTGCCGAGATATTTTTGTATTTTTGCAGTTCAAACGACACAACACGACGTGGCACACTGTTTGCATGCCACGCACGATAACAGAAAAAAGAAGAAAAGGAGATAAAAAATATGAAATTATCCGAACTCAACACAGGCGAAAGCGGCGTCATCGTCAAGGTTTCAGGACACGGTGGCTTCCGCAAAAGAATCATCGAGATGGGATTCATCAAGGGCAAGAAGGTAGACGTACTGCTCAATGCCCCACTGCAAGACCCTGTAAAGTACAAAATCATGGGCTACGAGGTGTCGTTGAGACACAGCGAGGCCGACCACATTGAGGTAGTTTCGGTCAACGAGGCCAAGAAAGACAAACAGCTCAAACACGCTGACGAGGAAGAACGCGAACAGGTCATCAACTCGCAGGCTGTCGACTCTGAGGCCCCCGACGAGCAGGCACTGGGCGACAAGATGCTCGTGGCTGAACAGGAGGCCGACCGTCTGCACCATGTCATCAACGTGGCGCTTATCGGCAACCCCAACTGCGGAAAGACTTCCCTCTTCAACTTCGCCTCGGGCGCACACGAACGTGTGGGCAACTACAGCGGTGTCACCGTCGACGCCAAGGTGGGCGAAGCCGAATACAACGGCTATCACTTCAACCTTGTCGACCTGCCTGGCACCTATTCGCTCTCAGCCTACTCGCCCGAGGAACTCTATGTGCGCAAGCAGCTCATCGAGCACACACCCGATATCGTCATCAACGTCATTGACACCAGCAACCTGGAGCGCAACCTCTATCTCACCACTCAGCTCATCGATATGCACATCCGCATGGTATGCGCTCTCAATATGTTCGACGAGACCGAGAAACGAGGCGACAACATCGACTACGATAAGTTGGGCGAACTCTTCGGAATACCCATGGTTCCTACCGTCTTCAAGAACGGCAGAGGCGTAGACCAACTCTTCGACACCATCATCGAAATGTACGAGGGACGCGAAGGCTCCAATGCCCACTATCGCCACATCCACATCAACCACGGACACGAGATAGAACACGGCATCGAGCACATACAGGAATATCTGAAGGCCGATGACAGCATCCGCCAGCGCTACTCCACCCGATATCTCTCCATCAAACTACTCGAGAACGACAAGCATGCCGAGGAATATGTGAGCCACCTCAAGTCGGCAAAGGAAATCTTCGCCGCACGCGACGAGGCTGCACGACGCGTCAAGGAGGAAACCATGGAAGACAGCGAGACTGCCATCATGGACGCCAAGTACGGCTTCATACACGGAGCCTTGCAGGAGGCTGGCTACGAAACGGGAAAGGCCAAAGACACCTATCAGGTGACACATCTCATCGACCGCATCCTTACCAACAAATACGTGGGATTCCCCATCTTCATACTCCTCCTGTTCATCATGTTCTCTGCCACCTTCGTCCTGGGCGAGGTGCCTAAGGGATGGATTGAGGACGGAGTGGCTTGGTTGGGAACAGTCATCAGCACCAGCATGCCCGACGGACCAGTGAAAGACATGCTCGTCGATGGAGTCATCGGAGGCGTGGGAGCCGTCATCGTCTTCCTGCCGCAGATTCTCATCCTCTACTTCTTCATCTCCTACATGGAGGACTCTGGCTATATGGCACGTGCTGCCTTCATCATGGACAAGTTGATGCACAAGATGGGACTTCACGGCAAGTCGTTCATCCCACTCATCATGGGCTTTGGCTGCAATGTGCCAGCGGTCATGGCGACACGCACCATCGAGAGCCATCGCTCGCGACTCATCACCATGCTCATCCTGCCGCTGATGAGCTGTTCGGCGCGTCTGCCTATCTACATCATGGTGATAGGAACCTTCTTCGCCCTGCAGTATCGCTCGCTCATCATGGTGTCGCTCTATCTCATCGGCATCCTGCTTGCCGTCATACTGAGCCGCGTGCTCTCCAGCTTCGTCATCAAGGGCGAGGATACGCCTTTCGTCATGGAGTTGCCACCCTACCGATTCCCAACCTGGAAAGCCATAGGCCGACACACCTGGGAGAAAGGCAAGCAGTACCTGAAGAAGATGGGTGGAATCATCCTCGTGGCAAGCATCATCGTGTGGGCGCTTGGATACTTCCCCCACAACGAAGAGTTGGAACAGCAACAACAGCAGGAACAGAGCTACATCGGAAGAATAGGCAAGACCATTGAGCCTGTCTTCACACCTCAGGGCTTCGACTGGAAACTCGACGTAGGACTCATCTCTGGCGTGGGAGCCAAGGAGATCGTGGCGTCCACCATGGGCGTGCTCTACAGCAACAACGACAGCTTTGGCGACGACAGCGACTACAACGACGAGGACGGCAAATACGAGGTACTGAAGAAGCAGATGACTGCCGACCTGCAGAAGACCTACGGCTATAGCGATGCCGAGGCTGCCCATAAAGCGAGCCTCACCGCCTATTGCTTCCTCCTCTTCGTACTGATTTACTTCCCCTGCATAGCCACCATCGCGGCTATCAAGGGCGAGACGGGCAGTTGGAAATGGGCTGGTTTTGCCGCCATCTACACCACCGTCCTGGCATGGGTTGTCTCGGCCCTCGTCTTCCAAATCGGAAGCCTGTTGTAAATTTAAGTCAAGAATTAGAGAATTTAAGAAGGCATTCCTGCTGAGCTTAGGATTTAACGAGAATTACAAGAAGGCATTGCGGTAGAAATTAACTGCAATGCCTTCTTGTAAAATCGTACCAATTCCTAAAAAAATCAGCAGAAATGCCTTCTACAATTCTTGAAAAAATCAAGAACTCTTGACAAAATTAATTCTCTAATACTTGACAAAAAACTTTTCTTCCGGGATAAATTAATTCTCCAATTCTATACAAAAAACTTCTATTGACGATTCTTTACCCGCCTGCTCAATATCGCGATGATCAGTCCCAACAACGAGGCGATGCTGAGAGCCACACGAAGATTGAAAGCCTCGGCAAGCCAGCCTATCACTGGAGGACCGATGAGGAAACCGAAGAAGCTGATGCTCGACACGATGGTGATGGCGATGCTCGCCTTGACAGTGCCCAACTTGCCCGCTATGCTGTAGCAGATAGGCACAGACGACGAAATGCCGAAACCCACCAAGAGAAAGCCCAGAGTGGCTGTAACAAGGTAAGGCAACAACGTGGCGAGAAGCAGTCCGCACAGAATCAGCAGTCCGCAAACCTTCAGCACTCTGGCGGCGCCATAGCGCGTCACGAAACCGTCGGCCAGGAAACGTCCCAAGGTCATGGCACCCATGCCTGCCACATAACCTGCACGGATGAAAACCTCGTCGGGCTTCACCACCGAAGTGAAATACACGCCACTCCAGTCGTAGACTGTCCCCTCACAGAACATTCCCGCAAAACCCATCAGACCCAAGAGGAAGAGCACAGGGTCGATGGTTCTGAACGAGAACTTGGGCACGTCTTCCTCCTCAGCCCTCGCCTGCTCGTCGTTCACCAGGAAGTGGAAACCAGCAGCCAGGATCAGCAGACTCAATGCCAGCACCGTTCCGAAATGAGCCTCTATCGGCAGAACCGTATTGGCAAACACAGCACCCACGATGCCGCCCGCAAAACCACCCAGACTCCAAAGGCCATGAAACGACGACATGATGTTACGGCCATACAACTTCTCCACTAAGCACGCCTGTGTGTTGGTGGCAATATTCATCAGGTTCGCCATCATGCCGAAACCCACAAGAGACAGCGTAAGATGAAAAACCGTGCTGCTGCAGCCCATAGCGAGGAGCACGGCGGCATAAAACACCTCGGCAACCACCAACATCTTCTTGCTGCCCAACTTGCTCACCAGCACGCCCGAGAAACCCATCATCAGGAGTTGTCCCAAAGGGATGGCGAGCAGAATGCTGCCCAACTGGCCATTGTTGAGATGCAGCAGATGTTTCACATCCGGAATACGGCTTGCCCAACTGGCAAACACCAGTCCCGGTACAAAATAATAAGCTGCCACAGCCACTCGCTTGCGAGCCAAGTCGCTCAAATCACTCATTCGAAATGTCATCCTATATATCTTTTAACATGAAACTTAAAAACGCGGCTGCAAAATTACGAAAAATAAACTTTCATCCATCGATTTTTTCCCAAAAAGATAATGCCTTGTCAAAAAATAAGTGTAACTTTGCCCTTCGAACAACAAGAAAATCCAACGCAAGCATAAAACCTTGCCAGTACAGAACAAATAAAACTAAGCGATATGAAGAAACAAATCCTTGCAGCAGCCCTGCTGCTCCTCGCCCTCACTCTGCCAACACAGGCAGCCAAGAGACAGAAAACCAACACCCCACAGCAACTCACCTTCCAGCACCCCTGGCAGGGCAAACGAGTGGCCTACTTCGGCGACTCCATCACCGACCCCAACATCAAGGCTTCAAAGGTGAAATACTGGGGATTCCTGCAGCAGTGGCTCGGCATCACACCCTACGTCTACGGGGTGAGCGGACGACAGTGGAACGACATTCCCCGCCAAGCCGACAAACTCAAGGCTGAACATGGTGATGACTTCGACGCCATCCTCATCTTCATGGGCACCAACGATTTCAACAATGGTGTGCCCGTAGGCGAATGGTACACGGAGACTTTCGACAGTGTGAAAGTGGCACGCCACAAACCTGGTGAAATGGTGCAGCGCCGTCACCGCCACTTTGCCATGGACAAGAACACGCTCAAGGGCCGCATCAACATCGCCATGTCGAAACTCAAGCAGATGTATCCCACCAAGCAAATCGTTGTCATGACACCTGTCCACCGTGCTTATTTCTGCTCGGGCGAGAAGAACATCCAGCCCGACGAGATGTATGAGAATGCCCGTGGTGTCTTCTTCGACGAGTACGTCAAGGCTGTCAAGGAGGCTGGCAACGTGTGGGCTGTTCCCGTCATCGACCTCAATGCCCTCTCGGGTCTTTTCCCTCTCTACGATGCGGGCGCTCAGCTCTTCAACAAGCCCGACACCGACCGTCTCCACCCCAACGATCCGGGTCATGAGCGCATGGCAAGAACCATCCTGTATCAGCTCGCCTCCCTGCCCTGCGTTTTTTAGGTTTCCATCTTTCTTGGGCTCTTCTTAACACCTTTTGGGGTCATAATAGACGACCGGCGCCTGTCATCTATTGTGACCTCCCTTGGTCTTAATAGACGACCTCGCGGGAGCATGAGTGCAGGTTTTTCTTTTGCAAAGATACAACAAAAAGCAACTTTTTGCAATAGTTTGTTCGGACTTTGTGCTAAAAAGTGCCCATATTTTTAATTTTCATACTGAATATCAAGAAGTTATAAAACACAAGAAAATGACAAAATGACAAGATTAGCACAAAGTATCGAAGACAGGTTGAGGTAAAACCTTGTCATTTTTGTCAAAGTCATTTTTGTCATTTTCAAAATAAAAAACACATTTTGTGCTCTATAAAGAATATATATATAAATATATATTTATATATATATTCTTTATAGAACTTTTTTTCATTTTCAAAATCGAAAATGACAAAAATGACTTTGACAAAAATGACAAGGTTAGCAGATTGTTTATGCGTTTTCTAAAGGTTATAATATGAATGAAAAATAATCTTTCATACTATCATAAAAATATCCCGAAAAACTCTTGGCTGTTACAAAAAGAATAACTATATTTGCAATCCATTATATTATGCTAACTAAAAATCCTGATGACATCAAGAATAAAAATAGTAGGAGTGCAGTTTGCCGCCAACCCCGACCATGAGCCCGAAACACCCATGACTGCACAGGAAAACCAACGCACCATCGACCTCCTGACCCAATTGGACAGGACACATCCTCGTGTTACTATCAAGCCCGAACCCACCAATGCTGCCGACAAGGAAGCTCTTGCCGTCAGACTGATGAGTCGGAAGATAGGTTATGTGCGCAATCGTGACGATTACAAATCAATCGCTTTTGCTGCACTTGCTGCCAGCGGACGAGGATTCTTCCATGCCCGAGTGGTAGAGGTGAAAGTTGATGAGCATGGTTATTTCTATGTCGCTGTAGAAACCGACAACTTGCCCTTAGTCCCTATCGTTCACGATGATAAATGGATGGAATGGGAACCGCCTCTGCCGCTCTTCCCCATGACCGAGGAGATGCTGAGCGTGGACGATGCCGTGATGATGCTGCAGGAACTTTTGACACTGATAACCCTGACCGCAGAAGACGAGGAAGAGGTGCGAGGCTATACCGAAGCCTTGGTGTCGACAGGCAAAAACGCCCTTTGGAACGAAGCCAGGATGGGGATGGAGAATATCGTGAGAACGATGGAAGCGAAGGACGGCGAATGGATACAGAAGTTGGCGCAGGACATGGAACACCTGTTGTCCGGACTGTGTACGGAACACAGAAAGGAGGAGCGAAAACACGAATGGTTGCCTCGGCTGCTTGCATCGCACGATGCAGATCGCTGCTGGCACGAATGGCTGCACCTGAAAGGAGCCGATTGCCGGGAACTCGACTTGCTGGAACTCTCCCTATGGCTCAATGAGATAGAAACCTTGCTCACCAATATCCCTGCCCTTGCCAACAGACCTACTGCCGACGAGACCGACCTGCTGACCCGAGCCTATTACACCCACATTCCACTACGCCATCTGCGACTGCTTCTTGCCGCCTTTGCCGTCCGCCATCGGCTGCGAATAGCTTTGGGACTGACAGCAACGGCAGCAGCACCGATTCTTATCGGAGTGATGCAGCAGCGCCTCGTCAACACCATCGTCGCTTATTGCCGTCAACTCAAAAGGCTTGAAGATGTGAAGGTGATGCAGTCCTTCCTGTACCGCCATATACCCTATCTTCCGCCATCCGACAAGCAGTTGGTAGACGGAATGACAGGCCGTTTTCTCTCCATACAGGAGGGGCAGATGCGACAGACGGAAGCCTTGCAGCAGCAGACAGAGGCTCTGAAAGCTGTGGCCGAAGCTCCGAGAATCAACAATCATTTCGCACAAGGAAGCGTGAGCGTAGAGGCTGGAGGAACGATGATGGGTGATGTGAAAATAAAAACAAACAACGAAAATCAGAACGAATAAAATGAGCAGTATCGTAAACAATTTTGCAGAAAACAGCGTAACAATGAATGCTGGCAGCACGATGAATGGTGATGTGCATATCGAGAATGTGAATCAGGGAAAAGATGAAGGGAACACTGCCGAAAACACGAATGACTCAGAGCAGAAACAGCTGAAAAGTCCGCTGCGCCTGTCAAGAAAAAAGGGCACAAAGATAGACTTCATCAGGGTGATGAATGCCTGGTACGAATGTGGCAAGGTGGAGGATATGAACGGCAATAAGCTGACGAAAAAAGATTATTTTGACTGGCTGGGCCGCCTGTTCAATATCGACTTGTCAGGCTACAGCAACGACCTGTCGAATTCGATGTCAAGCAGTGTAGCATATGAAAAGCAGTCGCGTATCTTCGACGAACTGAAGCGGAAAAACGAGGAAATATTCAACAGCAAATAGCGAGTTCATACCCTTGCAGGATGAATACGGAAAACATGTAGTATAGATGTAGTATAGGAGTGCTCCGATTACTTGTTAGTATCTTTGCACCGTCAATCAGACAATAAAGTCTGGCTGGCGGTGCTTTTTTTGTTTGAAGGCATCGGAACATGATTTATTAACTTTTAATTTTTTCAGAGTATGAACATTTATTTTTCTTTTCGCATTTGGAAGTACAGTTTCAATTTCAACCTCTCTTTCAGTAAGAGTAATTAAGCTCAATTTCTGAACTAACAAAATTAAGTAATTTATTTAACAAAACAGAATTATGGAAACAAAAATCATGAGAGTGATACAGCAGGGCGATGTCCTGACTGTGCAGAGTCCTAAAAGCGAGGGCGGGATGCTTAAGAAACGCAACATCATACTTCGTGAGATGGGCGGGAAATTTGAGAATTCATATGCAGCGGTCATGCTCGGAACAACCGCTGAATTGAGCTTCGGCAATAACGAGCTTGTTGTAGCTTCACTCCGCTTCCAGGTTCGGGAGTATAACGGACAGATGTATCAGGACATCGTGGTCGCTGACATCGACAGCGTGAAAAAGTAAACCAATCATCGACCTGTATGGTTGGAAAGCCCAAAAGCTCCTATAAGCAGCACGCCCTGAAGGGGCAGAAGCTCTTAGCCCAGGGCATCGCCCTGGGTTGTATAATGGCAGTCAGCAAGGCGCCCTGTAAGGGCAACAGCCTTAAAAATTGCCGGGAGTTTTAAAGCTTTAGCCCTTACAGGGCGACAGGTTTTTCGCCCATAAATACCCAGGGCGATGCCCTGGGCTAAGAGCTTCTGCCCTTACAGGGCGTATTGGGTAATTTAAACCGTACAGGTCAAAATCATTTATTAATCTGAGTTGAAAGGTGGCGTAAGAAATGTCTCGGGACAATTTGCGCAAACTTAAACTTACACACTTCTTTCGCTCATCTAAACAACAACAGATTATGAAAAAGAATAACAACAAAACAAATGTGTTGAACACAAATACAGGTGTGCAGCACGTCCAGATAGCAGGCGTGGCTTACTACGACGAGAGCAAATATTTTATGTTTGCACCCGACTTTATAGGCAAGAACCGAGTGCCAAGTTTGCGAATGCGAGGTGTGGCGCAACAGATGTCAGACGGCACCTTCGACTTTGTGGCACAGCCAAAGAAAAAGCCTCTTTCGCAGCTGATTAAGAAGCTGGCTCATGGCAGAGTAAGCAAAACAGCAGACGGAGCTATACAGCTGACTCTCAAGGTTTACTGCGACGAGGGCGTGAATATCGGCGATGTACTTGCAGACGAAGCAGAAGACGCAAGTGAAGCGGTTGTAGAGTATCAATTGAAACATTAATCATCGATGAGTTGCTATTATATCAAGGTGGAGAAAGGGCGCAAGGTCGCCCGCCCCATCACCTCAGAACAGGAGTACAGAGAGCTGCGTAACAGCAGTCAGCAAATGGCAAACCTTCGACTGGCAAGAAACGGAAATGATGCTGCCAAAAGGCGATTGGTACAGATGAATTATTCAGGACATTATTCTGGTGGAACCGTGAAGGGAAACAAGTTGCCCAGCAAGGCTTTCGGTTTCGACCTCGACGACCCAGAGTCATTTAAAATCGCTGCAGAAAAGTTGCTGCAAAACCCTGGGAAATATGGACTTCTGATGCTGGAACGCAGTGCCCGACAGGGCGGACACGTGGTATGCAAGCGAGAGCAGGGAAAAACCATCTTGGAGAATCAGGTGCGCTTGGCTACGATGCTGCAATGCGAGATGGACACTTCGGCTCACGACATCAACCGAGTGTATTTCACTACAACAGCCGCCGCTGACGACTTGCTCTATCTCTCACCCGAACTCTTCGCTGACTCTTATGATGAAGCTGCCGTCAAGGCAGAGGCAAAGTTGCTGGAAGAACGAGAAAAATATGGACAGGAAGTGTTGCCAGAAGGAGCACATAAGGTCAACAAGCACTACAAGCCCTGGGAGGTTGCAGCACCTCAGAAAGAGGCTGAAATCAAAGCAGAAAATACAGCAGCCTCCTCAGAACCACTCAACTACTGTGGAATTCCCTATTCGGAAATCATCCGCAAATGGTGGGAACTCTATAACGACGGACATGAGCCTATTCAGTCAAACCGTAACACGCTGACCTTCGAACTGGCAGTCAATCTGCGCCATATTTGTGGCTTCGACCGAGTGCTGCTCGACAAGGTAATTCCTTGCTATGATGGATTTCCTGAGGCCGAAAAGCAGGCTTGCATTGACTCAGCCCTTGCTGAAAAACGTGCAAGAATGCCCAAAAGGCTTAAGGATGTGCTGGCAGCCATCAAGGAAAGCAAAGGCAGCAATACAGAAAACATCGAGCAGGCTTTGGATGACATCAACGAGCAGGACGAATTGTTTTATTATCATGCCCTGCCATCGCTGCCGCAAGGCGTTCAAGATTCAGTTGACTCTGTGGGTCCATACCTCGCCATGCCAGCCCTTGTAGCTATCTGTCCTGTGATAGGAACCCTTGCGACAGGTGTCAAAATCTCGGTGCACGGCAGATACAATTCGCTCAACCTTATCTCTTATATTGCCGGTGACTTTGCATCAGGAAAAGGTAGCATCGACCCATTAATTGCGTCATGGACGAAAGAAATGAAGCAGATGGATAAAGTTTACCTTCAGCAGGAAGAGGACTGGCGAGCAAAGAAGCGTGCTGCGAAAAACAAGAAGGAACAGCCAGAGGAACCCAAGTTGCCTATCCGCATCCTGACACTGAACAATACTGTCGCCAACCTTGCAGACCGCCTTTCAAATACCGAAGGTAAACACGCATTTTCTTTTACACCCGAAGCTGACACCGTAGCACAGAAATGGCGTTCTGGACTGAGTGATTTTTCTGTGATGCTTCGTCAGGCATACGACGGAACCAGTTACGAACGCGAGGCAAAAAGTGCGGATGCCGTAAATGTCCATATCGACAGGTTGCTTTGGAACGTTACCATGTGCGGCACTCCTGATGCGCTCTATCGTGTAGTAAGCAATTATACGGATGGTTTTCAGAGCCGTATAGCTGTGGCAAGAACACCCGACAATACGTTTGCCGCTCTCACCGAAAACCTGTATGTCCTGAATAATGGACAGCGTGAGCAAATATCCCAAATAGCACATTTGCTGCCGCTGATGAGCGGAGATGTCGTTCTCGAGGAGCTGGAGAAAAAGGGGCGTGAATGGTTGGAAGAGATACGTCTTGAAACAATGAAAAATGACGACAAAATAAAGGCTCGTCAGCGTTTCAGAATCTGCCCAACAACCATGCGGATGATGACCTGTATCATGCTGTGTGATGTAGCTGAACAACTAATCAAGGCACATGGTTTTCAAGGCGCAGAAAAGATGCTCAAGGAGGAACCAGAGATGTGGAAAGACATGATCGTCAAGGCGCAAACAGCCTCCATGCTTTCATTATTTGATGTCATCGCCGACTATCTGATGGAAAATGCCCTTTATTTCTTTAGAGAAAGAATCGAGGCAGCCTTCTCGTCGAGAGAGTATGCTGGGCAGACCACTACAGGCCGTACCCATCGAGGCAAGAACGACACCATATTTGAGCGACTGGATTCTACTTTTACTGAGGAAATGGCCATGCAACAAAGTTTGGTTGTGAAAGGTTCTGGGGTTACGAGTATGATGGTAAAGCAGATGCTGAAGAACTGGAAGAAACAGGGACTTGTTGTACAGCAACCGGACTTAAGATATACAAAAATATCGACAGTTGTATAAAAGTCTCAAAAACTTGTCATTTTTGTCAAAGTCATTTTTGTCATTTTCAAAATCAACTTTTAAAGCAATTAAAATATGAAAATAGAAATTTTTCTTATCAGAACAAACTATACTCGATGGGGAGTTCATGGGAACCTGTATATAAATGGAAAGTTTTTATGCAATACTTGTGAACACCCCTCGCTGCACCTTCCCTTAGGTTGCCACACCATAAGTTGCAAAAAGGGGCTCGTCTGGATAGGCAGATCAAAGGCTACTCGATTTGAATGTTACAATGGACCTTTTACTTGCGTCAAGGGGAGTATCAATGTAGGCGAATATAGAACAAGTGGTTTACTCGTTCATACACAGAAGTATCACAGCTATATTTGCAACCGCATCAAGCGATTTGTCAATAATAAAAACAAAGACGTTACTATCACTATTAAAGATCGAACAGCATGAAACTAACTGAAAATCCAGCAAAGAACAGACTCTTAGCCAGACTCATAGCGTTTATCTTGTTTCTGTTTCTGTTCCTGCTCCTCCTGAGCAGTTGCAAGACAACCAGCAACACTACTGCCATCGTGCCTGTACATTCCGCTACGCACGACACCATTTTGCTGAGAAAGGTGAAATACGATTCAATCTATATCGACCGATGGCAGCGTATCGAGCGCAAGGCAGACACGGTGTTTTACGACAGAGTGAAAACTGAGTTTCGTTACCGCCTCCTCAGAGATACAGTCTATAAGACTCGAACCGACACAGTCCCTGTTGTCAAGCAAGTGCCTGTGGTGAAAAAAGAGCGTTACACACCGCCCTTCACCAAGTTCCTCGCCTGCCTCTGCATCATCGCATTAGGAGCAAGTGTCTGTATATTTCTATTCAAGTTTAGCAAGTAGTTCAGTACGGAATGAAGCCCCTAAGCTCATATAAGCAGCACGCCCTGAAAGGGCAGAAGCCCCCAGCCCAGGGCAACGCCCTGGGTATATTGGCAGTCAACAAGGCGCCCTGTAAGGGCAAAAGCTTTGTAAATTGCCTGGAGTTTTAAAGCTTTTGCCCTTACAGGGCGATAGGCTATCACCCGTAATAACCCAGGGCACTGCCCTGGGCTAAGAGCTTCTGCCCCTTCAGGGCGTGTGGGGCAAAACTCCCTTAACTCCCCAAAAGATAACATCAAAAAAAGAAAAAATCATGAGAAAAATTACAGAAATCATCATTCATTGCAGTGCCACCACAGAGGGCAAGGACTTCACCGTCGAGGACATCGACCGCTGGCATCGCCAGCGAGGCTTCAACGGCATCGGCTATCACTTCGTGATATATCGTGACGGCAGCATACACGCAGGCAGGTCGAAGCGCCAGATTGGCGCACACTGCAAAGGTCACAATACTATCAGTATCGGCATCTGCTATATCGGCGGTCTGTCGACCGACGGTAAGTCCAAGGACACTCGGACGGCAGCACAAAAAGCCTCGCTTCGTGCACTCGTAGAACAGCTGCAGGAAGAGTTTCCTCTCGCCACCGTCCACGGCCATAACGAGTTCGCCGCCAAAGCCTGTCCCTGCTTCGATGTACAAAAGGAATTTGGTTGAAACATTAAAATCGTGTTAAAACAAAAAATGTCTTATACTTTACACAACACTACTGTCCGGATAAAATTCGGACAGTAGTGAAGTTAATTTACAACAAGGTTTTTGTCGGATACCCCAGTTCGGGATAAGGTATCAACTTTCACACATCCCATCAGAACAGCTGCGTCTTGATGCCTAACGACAAGCCGAAGACATCCCAGAAACCGGCAGAACCATTGCGATAGAAACGCATGAAATAAATATCGTTGGTGCTCAGCTCGTAGAAGAAGGTGACACTCTTCACAAACTTGCGGCGGTTCTCGGGCACATCCACCGTGAAACGCTCTCCCACAAAGATGTTGGGGCGGATGCGTGTGGAGAAAGGATAATAGCCACTGCCATACTTTGACGGCTGCTTCGTCCAGAAATCTGAGCCTAAGACGGTGTTGAAATACAAGCCACACTCCAAAGGCTCGAAGGCCCAGCCATGACCCATCGTCACCGACCAGGGTATATAATTCTGCTTCAGGGTTATCGTCATCTTGGCACTGTTGGAGTCATATTTCGGTATGTAGCCGAAGAGCAACTGCGTCTCCCACTGTTGATGCTTGCCATAATCCCAGCCCACTCCGAAGGAGAACAGTCCCATGTTGCCACAAGTCTGCAGGATGGTTTGCGTAGGGATGAGTGCTCCCCAGTAGCGGCGATAACGGTGAATGCGTTTGTCATAGCGACTATGTTTCACCACCGTGTCGCGAGCAGCCAACGTTGTATCTGCCACGGCGTTCTGTTGCGCCTGAACACATGCAGGCATCAGAAACAAAAGAAGAAATATCCTAAAAATTAATAATCTCATAGCTGTAATCGTCGGGAGTAATGGTAAATATATAATACTTTCGCTCCTTGGCACTCGCTGTCATATAGAAGATAGTACCGTCATCATAGAGGTCCTGTATGCGAATGTGATGGCCATGACCATCGAGACAGAACATCAGCTGGGGCAGCTTGTGGATGTAATCATTGAAGGGTTCTGCCACGTTATTGTTGAACTGCTCGGAGAAAGGAGGAGCATGCATACAAACGACTGAGCGGTCGAACTCATCTGCCCGATTGGTCCACTCGGCCTTGATAAAGTCGAAATTGGGAACTGGTTGCGAATAATCGTACTCGATGGCATTGGTATTGAGGCACACAAACTTCACTCTGCCTGCGATAAAAGCAAAGTTGGGATTGCCAAAAGTCACCTGGTAAGCCTTTGTCCCTGTACCGAGACAGTCGTGATTGCCCAAGAGTGCCACAAAGGGTTTGTTGAGTTTCTTGAGCCGGTCGCGAGTCCAGAGAAATTCCTTTGTGCCCCCAAAGTCGGTCATGTCGCCACCATGAATCACAAAGTCGATATCTGGCCTGCGGTTGATGTCGCTCACCTCGTCACTCAGGTCATTGAGCCACTGGTGTGAGTCGCTGATAAAGGCGAAACGAAAGGTGGTTTTGTCCTTCGTCGCCTCCTCTATCTTCACTATCTGCTTGGCGTTGACATTCTTCTCTCCCTTGATATTCACATCATAGGGATGCACATCAAACACCTTGTCACAACTGACGAGCGACAGTCCCAACAGGCCAACCATCGCCCAGATAAATCTCATCTTTCTTTTTTTCATACGGCTGCAAAGATAATCAAAAAACCTGAATTACGAAATAGTTTTGCATTCGAAAAGAAATCAAAGAGTACATATATTTCTTATTTCGTGACATTTAGAACAGTCGTTCACCAGATTCAGCCCCCTTAAAAAATGATAAGCCCTGAGAGAGAGAAAACGGGACTCTTGGGGGGGACGCACAAACAGCTGAAGTTTCGCAAGTTTTTGCCCCACACGCCCTGAAGGGGCAGAAGCTCTTAGCCCAGGGCAGCGCCCTGGGTTATCATGTTCGCAAACTTG